>JACCEC011282711.1_pt1 | contig 13318 bp, 10 predicted proteins | sample 7450121 | NCBI WGS metagenome assembly JACCEC01 (sample SAMN15323455, study PRJNA562643) | freshwater metagenome | isolation source: river surface water | place: USA:Blue River Watershed | collected 2017-08-18 | reverse complement strand
ATCGCCTTCACGAATTCCCCCAGGAAAATCCCCTTTTCGGAATTCAGTCTTTGAATAATCGATTTACATTCTACTTCATCACCACATTCGAACCATTCGACCACGTAGTCGATGATATTATACTGAACAACCGCCTCATCTACTTCTAAACCCGCGCTTTCCAATTTCGCATAATATTCGTGGCGATCGCGCAAGGCGTCCACGCATTTTTTCAAGGGTTTAGAATCAGCGTTTGTATACAGAACCGCGTCGTCGTCGCAATTAATATTGGCAAAACAACTGAACACCCCGCACAATTCCGCTGTAGAAAGCGGTTTCAGATACCCGTCTACGTATAGGTCGGCGATGATTAATGGATGACATTCGCGGAATCCAGCCGCCACTTTTCCACGTGGCGTGAGTTCGCCCGTTTCCCTATTTATGAATTCGGGGTAAAGCACCTTTTTAGTTTGTTCTACAACGTCTTCGAAATAATGGTCTATACTGTCCAATTCGCGTTCCAATTTATTTATTTCATCGCAAACCGCGTCCGATTCCTTTTTCTTTTTGGCGAATTCGCGGATAGACGGATTCGCCCTTTCAATCGCCTCAATTTGCGATTCGTATTTCTTTTTTTGTTTGATTGAACAAATGGATACCAGGTCGACGAGTTTAATATATTCCGCCAGCGTCTCGTAATTGTCCACGTAGTCGAAATCCACGCTCTTTTTCAGTTCATCGATTTGGCTAAGAATCGCCGCACGGTCTTTGTCCAGATCACGCTGAGCCATACTTTTCTTCGACAACGCGTTTTGTTCGTCGCCGTCTACATTCAGTAGCATCGAATACCCAATACGGTATTTCGACACGAGTCTCTGCGGTTTCCCTTTCAACATCTTCTGGTATTCGGCTAATGTAGGTGTCTGAATCATATTCATACAGTGAACTACGTGTCCTACTTTGTCGAGTCCGCGTCTACCCGCTCGTCCTGCCATCTGGGTATACTCGTGACTATGTAGTATGCGCGACGAATCGCCGTCGAATTTCTTGAATCCTGTAAAGATGGTCGTTTTAATTGGGCAATCCAGACCTATTGCGAATGTCTCTGTAGCAAATAACAATTTGACCATTCCGCGACATATAAATAGTTCTACAATTTCTCTCAATACTGGTAGAACGCCAGAATGATGGTATGCGATGCCTTTTTCCAGTAGACTCACTAAATGAATGTATTCGGGCAAATTCAGGTATTCCTGGAAATTGGGGAGACGGCGGACGATTTGTTCGCATTCGCGCGCAATTGTATACGGGATTTTACTGTCGTCTTCTAGTAGATTCACGTGGATGTCGTTTGCGAATTCCTGGACTTGTTTTCTGGAGAGGACGAAACAAATCGCCGGCAGCATTTCGTTTTCTTTCAAGTAGGAGACTACATTGTTGAGAGCGAATTTGCGGTTTACCTGGATATGTTCTTTATACATCGAATCTTTCAGTAGGCGGATTTGATGATACGTCGATTCCACGAATTTGCCGCCGGAATCTTGGATGACCAGCGGTTTTCCAATGAATTTGCGGGTTGCCGCGGCAGTTTCTTTATCCATTCTTTTGAAAAAGTTTTCTGGCGCGGTGAGATAGCAGTAATGTGTCAGAGGAACAACGCGGAAATTGGTTGAGGACAGCCAGACTTCGGCGGCGGAGTCGGGATAGCGTTCTTCAATCCATTCGGCGAACTTTTCCGGTCTGTCTATTGTAGCGGAAAGCATCAATAATTGGACGTGGGGAGGGAGGAGCATCATACATTGTTCCCAGACGTGACCGCGGTCCTTGTCGTTGATGTAATGGACCTCGTCAAATACGACGCACGCCAATTCTTTTTCCAGGTCGATATCAAAACTGAACCCGGTGTTTTTTGAGGATTCTCCGTCTCCTCGCATTTTCCTGTAGAGAGTATTCAGCAATATTTCGGTGGTCATAATCAATACATCGGCGTCAGGATTCGATTTGATGTCCCCGGTCAATATACCGAAACTGATTTTGTCCCCGTATTTGCGCGTGAATTCGTAGTATTTCTGGTTGGAAAGTGATTTGATGGGGCTACAGTAAATGACGCGATATGGACGACGTTCGCCGCAATCGACGCAGCCGTTTATTTCCCCGTCGTAGTTCTCAGCCGAAGCACGATTACCGCAGAAATATTGAATGGCGAATTCGGCGGGAAGTGTTTTGCCGGAACCGGTATGCGCAGTGATTAAACTGTGGTGCCCATTTATTAGGGCGGAAATAGAATATTTTTGAAAAACGGATAATGGGAATCCGAATAAACCGAACTCGGCTAGTTCCGGACCATTATATTCAGTATCGCTACAAATGACAACCATTATAAAACTTAAATTGAATGTTTTATATATTAATAAATGAGTTCAATTTTACAATTGCCGTTGCCTTGTTACGGTAAATACGAATATATCGAGGTCATCGGAAAAGGCGGTTTCGGCATTGTATTAAAAGCCAAGAATTTGTTCAGCGGCGAAATAGTGGCGGTCAAGGTGGAATCTGTAGAAACAGATAAACCGGCATTACATCACGAGGCGCTCGTTTTGGAATTGTTGCGCGGAATAGAAGGCGTGCCGACAATACGATGGTATGGCAATCACGACGGCTACCGTTTCATTATAATGGATTACATTCACGGATGTCACCCGCCAGAATGGGATATGTCGAATCCTAAAATATTGAATGTTCTACAGGAAATAGAACGACGAGGTGTAGAACATAAAGATTTGAAACCGAGCAATGTAATCAAAACTCCCGCCGGTGCGTATTATGTCATCGACTATGGACTTTCTACTGTAAAATGAAATTCCACCGAATGAATGAAATTCCACCGAATGAATGAAATTCCACCGAATGAATGAAATTCCACCGAATGAATGAAATTCCACAGAAAATATTTGATAACAACAGGTATGAATGTTGGTATCAAGTTCGCCGTTATCATCGGTAGGTGTTCCACCATCGGCAGGTGTTCCACCATCGGCAGGTGTTCCACCATCGGCAGGTGTTTCACCGTAATAGCATTTCAGCAATTCATTGTAAACCATCCCGCATTTATAAACAGTGGAATGTTTTCTACAGGGTTATACGTTGTCTCGGTTAATATACATTTTTGGAGAAGGCGCTTACAGGGGCATACGAACCGACAAATGTAAGCGCGTCTCGTTCAGAAATACCATTGAATCCGGCGTAAGTTCCTCCGGTTCCGAAACCTGGAACGTCGATTTGCATGGCGCCTCCCGTTTGGATCGCTGATCCTCCCGTTTGGATCGCTGATCCTCCTGACTGGGTTCCTGATCCTCCTGATTTAGAGAAATACCACCATACAATAACGACAAATAGAACTCCTGCTAAAATAGCAAATCCAGAAACAAGTCCTTCAAGAACTTTTTTAGATGTTTTGGATTGCGCCGCCACCGCTTTTGTCCCAGACGCTTTTGCTACAGTCGCTTTTGACCCAGACGCTTCAACCCCTGTAGGACTACATTTGATGTATATTTGTCCATTGGACTGATTCGCGCCTTTAGAATTGAAATATACATTGGGAGGGGTTGTTTTTGTGGTTGGTGGAAAAAATTTGTCGGCACCTAGTAAATTAACTAGATTAGTGTATGTAGTGGTATCTACAATGATGTTATTATTTCGTAGGACAAATACAACGTGATGAGCCCCGGAAGAGTCGTCGTAAATATAGAACGGCGTGCCGCTATCTGGTTTAGGAACCAAATCATTCAGTGTATAACTTACAGAATAGGCTTTCGAATCATCATTCACCTGGTCAATTCCTCCATATATGGTTTGTAAAGCAAACACCGATGCTGAATTTTGTATAGATGATTTCAATACAGGAACGTGGATATATAATTTCTGTGATTCATCTCCTTTTTTAGTGTGTTGAATGACAATTTCTGCGTCGTAGTCCCTACTATAAGGAGATGGGAAAGTATGACAAGGAGGAGTAAAGTAGACAGCGTTCACATCGTATTGCGCGGATTTGAAGTATATCATTGCGTACGATGCTTGCGAAGGGGCATAACTGTTTGCTAGAACTATATAATTTGCGCCAAGATCGTAACTGGTTTCGCCAGAAGTATTTCCGTAGTCGTATGTTAAATCGCATTTAGTGCTACAGTTAGTTACATTAGAATGTATAATAGTGATTTCGGAAATGGTAAATGTCGCCATATTTATATGTTTAGATAAATAAAAAAGAATGTCTACAATGTATATGAACGACCCTGAAACAATTGGATTGACCCGAATTTGGAATCATTTGTCTAAGACGCGTAAAGAACGGGGGAGCCGATTAAATAAAACAATTAGATATGTCGGGGGTGATATTGCCCGCGCAACTTCGCCGTCTGAAGTTGAAATAGATGTTGGACCTATGGTGGCTCAGAGTAGATTTATGGGAGAATTAGATTTGGCAAGAGATGTAACCATAAAATTCGATATGACCGAGGATACATTGGACAGAAAAATAGACGAAATGAAGAAAATATTTTCGGCTGGCGTTCATATTAATTCAGATGATTATGCTATTATAGCCGACGCAATAAATTATTCTATGTGCGGTAAAACAGATAATTGTGTGGTAGATAAAAAAGAAAAAGAAAAAGAAAAAAACCCTACCTGGGATTTTATTTTTAATTCTATAAAAACGAATAAAAGTAAGATTACTTTAAAAACAAACTATGAAATACTTAAACGATTGTTTATGATTTCTACATTGTATATAAACGGGTTTAATAAGTCACCTCGTAATCTTCCATCTCCTTATAGTGTTAGTAAAATAAAAGATCAAGAAACTGATAAGTATTTAACACCAAAAGATATAGAAAATAAAATTTTAAATGCTCTCCAAGAAAAACTTTCGGATGATTTAAAAAAAAGATTGAGTGGGTACAATGAATTAATAAACCGTAATAATACACTGTTGAATCAAATAAATGAAAAACAGAAGGAAGTTGAAAACAACAGAAACGAATTTAGAGACATAGGACAAGATAATGAAAATCTAAAGTTAGAAAAAGCCCAACTCGCCAAAGAAAAAGACCAACTCACCGAAGAAAAAGCCCAACTCGCCAAAGAAAAAGAACAACTCACTACTAAAATTAAAACGCTCACGGAAGAAAAAGAACAACTCACTACTAAAATTAGCACACTCGCCAAAGAAAAAGACCAACTCGCCAAAGAAAAGAGTTTTTCAGAACAAAAATTGGGTAATGCGCTAGAAATATTAAGTAAATTAGTTGATTCTTCCTACAACGTCATTCCCGATGATATTAAAACCCACCTGGCTGGGTTTAACAAGGTATTTGAGGCTTCCAATGAAGTTTCTGACGAGGATAATAATACTGAATATGATAAATCGTATTCAGAGTTCAGTAGAAGATTAAATGAAATTATTAATACAACATCAGAAAATGCTACTAGCAAAGAATCAAATCAATCTTTGTCTACAGAAAATGCCGAGTTGAAAAGTAGCAATCAATCTTTGTCTACAGAAAAAGCAAAATTGGAAAGTAGAATCGCTGAATTAGAAAAACAATTAAGTGATGAAAAAGAAAAGAACGCCAGCGATCTAAACACCGCAAAAACAGAATTTACATCTACAGAAAATAAAAAACAATCCGAATTTAACAAAACTATAGAAATGTTGAAAAACGAGGCTACACAAAAATATAATGAAAAAATGGGTGAATTGGATAGTTTGACAAAAGAAAATGAAGAGTTAAAAACAAAACTTGAAGAAACAAATACATCCAATAATGAATTAACCATCCAAAAAAATGACCTCGAACAACGTATCGAAGAATTAAACGCCAAAATGTCTGGACTTACGACTGAACAGATGGGTATGTTACAAGAAGAATTATCTACTGTTAAATCCCAATATGATGAAATAACCGAAAAAATCAAACAGGTCGAGAAAGAAAAAACACAACTAACAAAAGACATTGAGGAAAAAGATAATGAAATAAATGAATTAAATAATGAATTAACTGCGTTGCGCGGACCTTTGCCTGTATTAAGTCTTCAAGCACAAAAAGAAGAAATAGAAAAAAAAAAAAATGAAATCAATGAATTAAATAAAAAAATAAAATCAGTCACTGACGAAAAAACTTTAGTAGAAACAAAAATCGCCGAACTAGAAAATAAAATAAAAGATCTTAACGCTGAAAATATGAAACTCAAAGATAATAACTCAAATCTCGCTAATGATGTCAAACAAAAAATATTAAAAAATAATGACATAATAAATAAATTTAAGAATGAACGATCTGGTTATACTGTCCAAATAAACGAATTAAATAATAAGTTGGTCTCATTGACTACTGAAAAAACGAATTTAGAAAAAAACCTGGAAGACTCGAACAATAGATTAAAACAACTAGAACTTGAATTAACTGATAAATCTGATTTACAATCATCCGAAATTGAAAATCTAACCAAAACACTCAAATCACTTAACGATGAATTAGCGCTTCTCAAGATAAATTATTACAATATGGAAAAAAAACTAAATAAAGATATAAATGTTAAAATCGACCAAATAAAAAACGTAAAGAATGAAAACACATTGATAAATAGTCAACCCAAAATCTACGTGAACATCGCCCCCGAAAATATTCAACAGGCAATTGACAATGTAGAAAAATTAAAAACCATAGAGTCGTCTCAATCCGCCGGTTCCAAAAAGTGTCACAAGGCTTTCTACAAAATCCAGATTGCCGAAATTTTCGAGTCCCTCAAAAAAAATAACACCCCACCTCCTACCGATGTATCCACATTAGCCGATATGCTAACAAACTGAACACCCAACCCGTTTCAATAAAATGTAATTGATGCTACTAGGCGGTTCCGTGTTCACAAAATGGTAATAAACTCCCCCGTATAAAATTGGTATCATACAGTTCGACAAATACGCCGCCGGAACTATGCTACGAATTATTTCATCTACAGTATCCAATTCAAGTGTTTCCAACACTTTCCCCCCGAACGCGACACATATTTTCACATTCATCGCCTTCATACCCACTTTGGCGGTTTCTACAGATTCGACCCTGATGGTGCCAAGTAGATAAGTGATTATATCACCAGACGCATTATGTTTGCTTCCGTTCAATAATTGGTATCCGAATACTTCTACAATTCGGTCAGTTAATAAGACCGGCGACAATACTTCGTCTACGTTCTTGTATAAATTCCCTACTAGATTAAAACTGATCTGCGCTCTGTTCATTTTTTTGTAGAGGATTCTCGTCAACAAAAAATAAAAGTCAATTTTTCAGTCCAAACTTCCGGTCATTTGATATTTGCTCCAAGAAACGGGCGACACCTTTGTTCCGCCGTCGTATTTTACCGCAAGCCGTTCTTTCACCAGGAGGTCGTTCACACATATTCCGTCTACAGTGTACACCTCGGCAAGAAGTCGCCCGTATTTTTCGGTCTGGACGTTTTTCAGGTAGACTTTTTTGCCGAGGGTCAGTCCCTGGATGCGGTCGCGTGCTTTTTCAGCCACGCGTTTTTCCTCTTCCGTTTTTCCTTTTATTTCTGGACAGTCGATGTAGTTTAGCCGAACGGAGAATCTGTAGAGGGTTTTGTCAAATGGCAGATTGGCGGCGACAGTAATAGTATCGCCGTCGTAGACTTTGATGACGTGGCATTTTTCTACAGGGGGAATAAAGGGAACGGTGGCGTCCCAGGTCGGTGGCGGAGGTTTTCCGAATACTAGATTTCTAATTCCTTTCAACATTTTATACGGAGAGGGATCGGTGGGGTTTGTTGTTTCAATTTTTAATATACAGTTATTATAGATGTCTGAAATGAGTGGAAGAACTACGAAGGTTGATAATATGTTATCTAGTGGTGATAGCAAGTATTTACCAATTGATGAATCTAAAGTTGAATCTACAAATGTTAAATCAACAAATGTCGAATCTAACGACGTCATCCGTGAAGTTGAATCTACAATCCCAGTAGACACATCTGCTATATTAAACGCCTATTACGAGTCCTGCGAACGCAAATTTAAATATGAAATCGTATATGTTCCAATGACTGATTTAGATATTGCGTCCATACTTCCAAGTGTAGGTGTTGCGAAACCCCTTTTACCTGAATATTCTGAACTCGATGGGGTAAAAATAGTAGAAATGATTCATACCAAACTCAATAACGAAGAACCTGTTGCGTTTTCTCCTGTTGCTACTATTAAATATGATCCCGCAAAATTAATATACAAAACAGAAAAAGATAAAGAAACCAAAACCAAAGTAAATGATGATGCTGTTGTAAAAAACAGTTTGCTGACCTACCTCTCTAAGTTGTATGAACTATCTGGAAAACCGGATAAAAAGGATGAAATTACTAAAATGATTACAGAAACTCCATCGGATACCAAAGTAGAAGACTATGTAGAAACAGATTCGGCGTTAAGGTATTTGACAGAACTGAAAAAATATATCTGGCAATCGGGAGTGTTAGGCAACCTGTATAAATCAATGTTAGAAACACAAATTGCGATTGTAAGTAACATTGTGGGATATTCGGCGGAGGCGGCAACACCGGAGGCAGAAACATCAGATTCTACAGGGACCGCCGAACAAGGGACAAAAGGAGGTAAAAAAACAAGAAGAAACAAACAGACGCACCTAAAAAGAACATTCAGAGAACATTAGAACATAAAATATAACAAACTGTAGACGGTTGTTATATTTATTTACGGTTTTTACGAGTTTTACGTGAATTTCGTGGAACGAAATCGCGGTTGTATTCGATAGCCCTGAGGAGTTTCAATTGTTTTTTGGCATTTTCCAATGTAGCACATTTAGACATTACGCGTTTTGTGCGTGTGTTGGTAACGCGATAGCAATTTTTACCTGGCAATTTACGGAGAGTATACGGCATTATATATTTTGTACAGGAAAAAATGGTTTCCCTCCCCATCTAGAAATCGTCCCACAACAGACGATTTCAAAAATCGTCCCCCATTTCGAACAAGTCCCCTTCGACGCTTTTATTTGCTAGTGCGTATTCTGCGACGCGTTTTTCGAAAAAGTTGACTTTCCCCTCGATGCTGATTAATTCCATAAAGTCAAATGGGTTTTCCGATTTATAAATGGAATCGTATCCTAACTGTAGACACAATCTGTCCGCGACGAATTCTATATACTGCGTCATTTTCTCGGAATTCATTCCTATTAATCTACAAGGCAACGCCTCGCAAATGAATTCCTTTTCTATTTCTACTGCTTCCCTAACGATTTCATATACGCGCTGTTTCGCCTTCTTTTTGCCTAATGTGCTATACAAGTAAACAGCGAATTCGGTATGAAGCGCTTCGTCTCTTGAAATCAGTTCATTCGAAAATGTGAGCCCAGGCATCAATCCTCGTTTCTTCAACCAGTAGATACTACAAAATGCGCCAGAAAAGAAAATGCCTTCGACACAAGCGAATGCGATTAGACGCGTGGCGAACGAATTTCGGTGGTCGGAAATCCATTTGCGCGCCCAGTCCGCTTTTTTCCGTATACAAGGATATGTATCAATCGCCGAAAAAAGCCGGTCTTTCATTTCGGGGTCGCGTATATATGTGTCGATTAATAAACTGTAGGTCTCCGAATGTATGTTTTCCATCGCTATTTGAAACCCGTAGAACGCACGAGCCTCGGATAACTGTACATCCATCATAAATCTACACGCCAGATTTTCACTGACGATTCCATCGCTGGCGGCGAAAAAGGCTAATATCATTGACACAAAATGTCGTTCGTCGTCGTCCAATTTGTCCCAATGAACTAGATCCTTGGATAAATCGATTTCCTCCGCCCTCCAAAAACATTCGACCTGTTTCTTATACATACGCCAAATGGTCTGGTCGCGTATAGGAAACATTACAAATCGTTTATCATCTGGTGTTAGTAAAATATCTGCCGTCGCCGTCGTCATTCTAAATAATATATGGCATAGATTTTAAATCCTGAAATCCGCCGGACCACCAACAACACATTCGTCTATACCAACGTGACGTGACAGTATATGCTGCTACGTGGTCCGTCTCCGAAAATATCTTTTTCCGATGTGTATATGCCTTCTCCGGGAATACAGACGCGCTGGCTTCGTCCGGTGACCCGCAACAATTCTCGCTGGAAACTGAACCGCTTTTTCCCCACGTAGAATTCTACAACAGGGTCGGCAAAATCGGCGACGGGAACTTGTATTTCTACGTGGATGTTGTTGAGGTCGTCGATGCTTATAGAATCGTCCAGTTCCGGTAAGCATTTTACAATCAGTGTGGAATTATCCGCGAGTTCGTATTCGTTACAGTCATACCATAGGGGCACATAGTAGATTTGTCCACAGTGTTCCAGTTTATATATGTGATGTTCGAGCAAATCGTCGATGGACGGATTCAGTATGATGATATTGTCGTTTTTCATTTTGTCGCGGATGATTTCTTTTATTTTCTCCAGGAAACCGTCGTCTATGTGTAATTGAAGTTTGTATCTACAGAGTATCCCGTAGACATATATACACGTCTGTTTATTCATTTCCTCCAGGATTTTCACCGACAGATCTATACAGTGTTTGGTGATTGCTAGTATAATATTCGAAATCGCCGCGTTTCCATACATAGTATTTACAAAGGTGCGCAGGATGTCGTCGTAATCTTGTCCTACAGGCGCGGCGGTGTCGGATAAGTATTGATACGCCTCATTGATCTCTTTGAATTTCTGTTCCCCTGCCGGGTTTTTGTCGGGGTGGTATCTGAGCGCCAGCAACCTGTATTGGCGTTTCAATGTATCGCCGCTGACGGGTTTCTGGCAAAATTCCAGTTCTAATATTTTATACGCATCGTGTGTATTCATATATTTTCTACAGGGGATTCGGTTTATGTCGACGAACTAACTATAATTAAACAAATATCGCGTGGATAATATATACCCGTAGTATACAAAAAATGACTGAAGTAAAAAAATTGATATCAATTAGTACTGACCCAACTATTATAAATGAATCACTCAAAATGAAATTATCCAAATTAACCAAGAAAGAACTTTTAGTTGAATGCGATAAATTAGGAATAATTAAGTGTAAATCAAAAAGCAAAGACGAACTAATAAAATTAATTGATACTAAAACTAATAATATTAATTCAAATACAGATTACGAACCTATAAGTGAAACTGTAGCCATAAGGTTTCCTATGCCACAATATCTTGGTTCTAAAACAAAATATATAGACTACATATTAAAATATATTCCAGACGATGTTGATAGTATATTAGATGCGTTTTCTGGGTCTGGTATAGTATCTTACGCGTTTAAGCAACATAACTATAGAATATTATCAAATGATTTATTAAGTTATAATTCTGTTATTACTAAGGCACTTGTTGAAAATCAAAACATAAAACTCACAAATGAAGATGTTGAAATGTTATTATACGATAATCCTCTAAAAGAAAACTTCATTGAAAGAGAATTTACTGATTTGTATTATACAAAAGATGAATGTGTATTTTTAGATAATCTTCACGCTAATATACTAAAATTGGATAACGAATATAAAAGAGCACTCGCATTCGCATCTATAGGTAGGACTTTAATTCGCAAAATTTTATTTGCTTATTTCTGTCATACAAAGGCAATAGAGTATCGTAAAAATGAGAAACATTGGAAAAGAAATCCAGCAATTAATAGTGATATAAAAGTATTATTTAGAAATTATGTTACTGAGTATAACAACGCTGTAATAAATAATCAAAAAAATAACCTCAGTTTCAATACAAATATTTTAGTATCGGCTGATACATTTGAAGTTGATTTAGTATATATGGACCCACCTTACGGAGGTACTCATTCGGATTATGGAAGTTATTATCATTTTATCGAGACATACATAAATTATTGGAAAGATGAGATGTTATTCAATACTACTAAGCAACCGAAGAATAAACTGATCAAAAGTAAGTTTGCTACAAAAGAAGTAGTTCAGGCGTTTGAAGAATTATTTGAAAAATGTAAACATATAAAATACTGGATGATTTCGTACAACTCAAATGCTACCCCTAGCAAAGATAAGTTTGTCGAAATGATACAAAAATATAAAAAAAATATTGACATAAAAGAAATTAATCTCTCTAATAATAATGGTGGTATGGGATTACGCAAAGGCTCTAAAGAGTATTTATTCATTTGTTATTAGCAGGTTATAATAGTATAAATACATTTAGTAGCATACTTCCCAGATTTTGATTTATCTTTTTTATATTCATATTCAATATCAACCACGTCGCTTTTTTTTATTGTTCTAAAGAACTTATTAATATTTTCCTTAATAAGTCCTATATTACATTTCAATTTATAAGAATTGTCTGTATTATCTAAATTCACAAGAATTACAAAGTGTCTATAATTGTTACTGAATAGCCGTGGATTTTGTTCTGTATATAACCACTCAAGTATTTTGTGTTGATTGGATACATTTGAAATAAATGTTTCAACTGAGGTTCTTTCATTTGGAATCTTATTATCTTTCATAAATCCCGCCGGAAATATAGTAAGTTTTAAGTCAAACGGGAAAATGTATGTGTTATCTAACATTACAAAGAAGTCAATATTTTTTATTTTTCTCGGTGTTTGAATGATATTCGGTTGAACTAAAATTAAGTCTTCAATTAGGTCAGAACATTTTTGGTTGTACCATTGCCAAGACATATAATTTTTCAATTGCTTAACAAGTGTATGGTCTATTTCATCCTGTAGTTTTTCGTAAGTAGATATATCTACATTTCGGATTAGTTTATTCATATTTGAGTTAAAATCATCTTGATGAACAGAACAACTTTCAACACACATTTTAGATAGTTCTGATATTAATTTTTCAGTGTAATCACTGGGGAGAGATGTTTTTTTACTTACTGTGTATTCAATAATCTTTTCTATAGATACTGATGTAAATACCTTCATTCTAAGGGTGTCTATGTTTATTTTTTTGTCTTTTTCTTTACTGATCTCTGTCAAATCATTTTTAGTAAATGAACGAATCATTAGATATTTTATTCCATTTGGATTACTGTATAACGAATTCAAATCATTGTTTTTATTGTATAACTTTTCACAACCACCGAACTCCGCTGATGCTGTAGTAACAGACACAATTTCAAACAAATTTATGATATTTGTTATGTCATCTTTTTTCTCTATGTTATATTCTTCTACGGAATATTCCATAATATGTATGATTTTATCATGACAAAGCATTCATTTCAATTTT
>JACCEC012396216.1_pt1 | contig 13320 bp, 12 predicted proteins | sample 7450121 | NCBI WGS metagenome assembly JACCEC01 (sample SAMN15323455, study PRJNA562643) | freshwater metagenome | isolation source: river surface water | place: USA:Blue River Watershed | collected 2017-08-18 | reverse complement strand
TTTTTCTACAACAAGGACAAGATTTATTTATCGTAGTCCATCTTTGAATACAATCTTTACAATATTGATGTTTACAAGATGTAATGATTGAAGAATTGGATTCTAAACAAATAGAACAATCTTCAATCTTCTCAATATTTTTTGAAAGTATATTATCAAAATCAAATATATCAGTAACTTTATCATAAACAGATCCATAAATAATATATCGAGGTATACTATTGATTAAATGAAGTGGAACGTTTACGTTATCTGGATGTTGACGAAATCTCCATCCTAAAGTTAACTCAGTTACACTATTTGGTATTACACCAACATTTAATGGTTGATTAAAATCAGCTCCAAAAGTTAAAACAGTTACACTTTCTGGTATAATTCCAATATCTAATGGTTGATTAAATCTCCATCCAAAAGTTAAATGAGATACACTTTCTGGTATAACTCCAACATCTAATGGTTGATTAAAATTATGCCCAAAAGTTAAATGAGTTACACTATTTGGTATAACTCCAACGCTTAATGGTTGATTAAAATCAAATCCAAAATTTAAATGTGTAACACTACTGGGTATACTACCAACACTTAATGGTTGATTAAACTCTTTGTCAAAAGTTAAATGAGTTACACTATTTGGTATAACTCCTCCCTCACACGTGATTAATGGTTGATTAAATCCCAATCCAAAAGTTAAATGAGTTACACCTTCTGGAATAACTCCAACATCTAATGTTTGATTAAAATCCCATCCAAAAGTTAAATGAGTTACACTTTCTGGTATAACTCCAACGCTTAATGGTTGATCAAAACGAACTCCTAAATCTAAATGTGTTACCGAATTGGGTATCACTCCTACTTTTAATGGTTTATTAAAACTATATCCAAAAGTTAAAACAGTTACACCTTCTGGAATAACTCCCACACTTAATGGTTGATCAAAAGATCCAAAAGTTAAAACAGATACACTAGGAGGTATAACACCAACACTTAATGGTTGATTAAAATAAGGTCCAAAAGTTAAATGAGTTACACTATTTGGTATAACTCCAACATCTAATGGTTGATTAAAACGTTCAAAATGTAAACAAGTTACTTTTGAAGGTCCAAAATGTAAATGAGTTACGTTTGACGGAATCGCATTTACGTTCCGTTCAGTTACAGTGAATTCAATTGTACTCATCTTTTAAAAAAGATGATCGTAAATCAATAAAATGTTGTGTATTTTTATAATCAATGGTATAATATCATATTTTATAACAAAATTAAAATCATTTTTTATATACAATAACGTAAATAATTTTTTTTATATAATATGAATTTTTATAAATTGTTTCTTTTTATCTTTCCACAAAAGAGTAGCTATAAGCAACTCTTACACATTCAGAGTGTAGAAGTCGTTCTTGATGTAAAGGAAGAAGAGGTGAATCGCCGACTTGATCTTGTAGATCAACTCATCATTCTTGGGGAAAGTGAGCTTCAACTCATTCGAAATCCCACTCGATTGATGGATACGGTACGTGATATTCACATGCGTCTCATCCACATGGATCTCACTTCCGTGTCCATTATGGTCATGGAAGAAGATCGTTCCCATACCCGAGGTATAGAAATCGGCCAACTCCTCAATGTCATCATGAACATCTCCATTCTCAATGAAGAAATCAGTGGGAGCAAAGAATGTGAACTCAAAGTTTGCGCCATTCAGATCAAAATTGATCGGAAAAGCGAAATCGCAAGAAAACTCATTCATCCGATCCATCGTTTTGTCATCAATCTTCGTGTGATTGAGCACATTTCCCGTAATGTCGACGTCATCACCATTCGTAAAACGAATGATACACGTACTATCGGGATGGGTCAAAAAATCGAGATCGATCACCGAGTTGATAAGGCGGAAGATCGTGTTGATCTTCGGCGAAGCAGGGGGAACGTAAATCTTGGTAGCCATCTTTGAATAAAAAGAATTTGAATTTGATATTTCAAAAATAAGAAAGAGCCATACTTTATATTTTCAGAAATCATTTTTTTCAAAAATTATCTACGTTATATATTATATTTGATCTTATTTACAATCTACCAATCTACCAATCTACCAATCTACAATCATGAGTGAAAGAAGAACGATCTTTGCACATACAAGCCAAGAAGCCCGTTGTTTATATTTGATGCTTCTCAATGAGGATGATCACTATGTTTCAGAAGATCGACGCGATCTTCAATATATGACCTTCCATCATGATCGTGAAAAGAATCTACTCTATTCACATAACCGATCTCATCGAAAAACAAATTATGATTTTATTTATAAATTGAGCGATCAGATCCGAATATGCGACGAAAAGTATTGGAAGCATAATGGAACATAAAAATCATTCCCCTACTCTGTTTTACTCTCCTCTTCACAAGCTTGGGAAATTCCGAGCTCCACATCAGCAATCGCCTCCTCTCCCACATGAACCGCATTTGATAGAATACTCTTCGTGATATTTACCAATTCCACCTTTGGAAGGGATCGGATATCATTCTCTTCTCTCTTTACATCTTCTTGTTGAGCTGGAGCCTTTACCACCTTCTTCATCAAATGTTGAAATTTTGATTTTGCGTTCGAAACAACACCACTATTTGCGATTTGATTCAACTCATGATTTATCGTCTCCTTGGCTCTTTCCGCACCCAGTGCCTGACTCACCACCGAGAGCATCTTCGGTTGATCTTCCTCTGTATACCTGGGAAGTTGCGCATAAGGGCGAGGTGCTGTTGAAGCCGCATGCTTCTCCGCCATTTGTTGAACAAGCGATCGCTCCGGTTTATTTTGGCGCAACTTCTCAACAACCGATGAAACAATTGTTGCCACCTTCTCCTCTTTACTCATCTTATACTCCTCAATCGGCTTAATATCCAACACTTCCGGTTTGGTAATCGCAGCATACTCTTCATTATTTTTAAACTCCAATAGTAGATTCATAGGAATGACCGGAGATTGCTCAATCAATCGATCCATCTCTGTTCGGCACATTTCCACCAAATCCGCCCCATTATACTTCCGGTTTTGAGGTGGTAGTGATAATTCAGTGGATATATTGCGCGAAAATTTACCATATGATACAGATGCCACGCGATGCGCTTCCGTTAATTCATCAACGCGGAAAAAACGCGCCAATGTACCTAACACACCAATAAATATATTTATACCACCAATCACCATTGGAACATATGGCTGATATACAGGGGGAAAGAGCGTTTGACTGAAACTCGCTGTTCCCGTAATCGTACTAAACACAATGACAGGAACAGCATACATATACGATTTCGTGTAATAGTGGCGATAGGCACGATCATGAAGAAGACGGTAAGAGGCGGCGGTTTCACCCCACTTTTTGAGAAGCTGGACTTCTGAATCATTCCAAACCTTCATTGTGTGCTCCTTCTCCTTCTCTTCATCCTTCTTCTCATTTACGTTCTTTATTTCAGGTGGTGGTGGCATCTTTGATTCTATTCTATATTATAGATCTATTTTTTATTATTTACGTTTATCAAAAATTATCGATATTTGATAAAAATTGATTTTTCCAAAGTGAAGATATATCTCTCCTTTCTCATCGATGATAAAATAAACCATTATCGTAAAATGGCCGATTCAAAAGGGAATTTTCGCATCCGGGATTGGCGCTATACCATCCCTCGCGAATTGATGAAGTACCCATATCTTTATGTGTGTAATAAGCGCGATGATCAACCCGATTCATCCGATTTGGAGATTTATCGCTATTTTATTTTGCCACATGATGCTCATGGACATAGCGAAAATCGCACATACCCTTACCCTTATCGAAATAAGAAGGGAACGAGTGATTGCGTCAATTATGTCGCACCTTTGGAAAATACAGATAAATATAAAGAACTTCTCATCACATCGCATGTTGGAGATGGAAATGTCCAAATTCGCCTCAATCGGAAGATCATCAAGGTCTTCACAGATGAGGAGCTTGATATGATCGACAATGAATTGATGGCAAAGGAGGAAGAAGCACATGTGTAAAAAAACTTATTTTTGGCACATATGGATAAAATATATGATTTAAGATTAGTAATTTATAAAGAAGTTAGAAATGAAAACATACTATATTCGTGAAAAGCGTGGAAATGGTTTTATTTATACAAACGCAAATGGAGGTGTGATTAAAAATAAGAAGTTATTAGATGAAATTGAACAAATTTATATTGCCCCCGCTTACCGGGATGTGAAGATCTATTTAAAGAGTGATCTTCTTGCCACCGGTGTAGATGAAGCCGGACGAACACAATATATATACTCCTCCAAATTTAAGATGAAACGCGAAGAGAAGAAGTTTTGCCAATTGATGAAAATCTCCAATAAAATCGAAGATCTAAACCGACAAATCGACCGTGATTTAGATAGTCGGAAGTATACACGCGAAAAACTATGCGCCATCGTACTCCGCATTATGAATGTATGTAATTTCAGAGGAGGTAATAAATCGAATGAAAAGTTATACAAACATCACGGTATTACCACCCTTCATAAGAAACACATCGAATTTGGCAAAGGACACGCTATTATTGATTTTATTGGGAAGAAAGGCGTTCAAAATATATGCGAAATACGCAATCCAGAATTGATCTATTTATTGAAAGATCTTTATCGTCGATCGACGCGTAATGATCCGTATTTATTCCATATTCGAAATGAAGATGGAGAGGAGATTTCGGTAAATCTGAGTCATGTGAATGAATATTTGGCTCCATATGATATTACATCCAAAGATTTGCGCACATGGAACGCAAATATCATCTTTTTGAAAGAATTATATCAAGTTGTTCACCTTTACAAAGATATGAAGAACAAAGATAAAGATAAAGATAAAGTGAAAAATATAAATGAGAAGAAGCTCTTAACGATGAGAAAGAAGATTGTGAAAAGTGCGATTGAGAAGACGGCGCAATCACTTCATAACACACCTTCCATTTGTAAATCGAGCTATTTACTCAAATCAATGATCTCCAATTTTGAAACATATGGCCACTATTTGAAAGATCTCAAAGCTCAATTTTTCACGCAAAAGAATATCAATTATAAATATGAGAAGTACTTCGCATCCATCCTCAAAGATCACGGAAATTATCAGAAGATTCGATGCTCAAAGTGCGCGAAATCAAGAGCAGAGTTGCGGCGCAAGTCATCATCGTAAAAAATCAACCAAAAAATCGCGAATCACACTCGACGGCATCCCCGATATTTGCTTTCCATAATCATATCTCAATGTTTCAATTAAAATACCATAATCATCATAAATATGAAAATCACCATGTGGTTCACTCTTAATAAAGTATGCCATGAAAGCGACACATCCATTCGGATAGTACCCAAATACATCTCCATACACATCCTTCTTCTCATCCAATGTATAATAACACATGTGCCCATCTTTTAATCGTATACGATACTGAAATATGGGAATGATCTCATATGTATGAATAAAATATAGTGGATCTCCCACCATGTGCGGATTTATACGCTCTTCCACATACTCATATGATCGCTTTTTCTCTTTTCTCTTCATTTGATATGTTGATGAGTTGATCTCTCTTCTCATATACCTATTCTTTATTTACCACATATGATCATTTTTTCTTTTTTATATATATGATTTTTCTATTTTGAGAATATAAAGAGTCTTCGATGAAGTATATATAGAGAAGAGAAAATATGGATGCCATCATTTATCACGGGAAATTGAATATAGAGGAAACGGTAAAAGACCATTACAAAAAGATAAATGAGTATATGGAGATGTATTATGAAAATGAGGTGGAATATTGTAAAGGGGCGATATTGAGACCATCGCAAAAAGAGGATGGTGTAATTATATTTTCCATACCATTTGATAACGGATGTACTTTACAAACCTTTGAAAAGGAGATTCTCAAAGTCCTCTCACTTGTTGAAATTTTGGGAAAGTGTGTGATAAAAGACGGTTATATCAACGCATTTGTCGTTTTCCACATCGAAGATCCTGTTCAATATAAATATATTGTGCGGCGGAATCAGAAGCTATCGATCGTGAAGCAAACGTTCAAAAGGGATCATTATCTAAAAATGAAGAATCATTTGAAAAAAAACGATTCCACCTTTTATCAATCCATCTTTCAAGAGTAAGTTTTCTTTTTATTTTTTGTTTTGTTTTTGTTTTATAAATTGGATTACATCATGATATAAAAATATCTTTTTTATTTTTATTTTATTTAGATAATAAGATAATAAGATAATAAGATAATAAGATATAAATCGATCTCTAAAAGTTGGTAACCGCCTTCTCGGCATTTCCGTACTTATATAAGATCTTTACGACCAGTTCACCATCTGTATTGAATAAGAATGACGTTCCATCCTTCATTCCTTGGGTAAATCTCGTATGTGATCGCAACATACCATTCGGGTGCCAAGTCCGGCGTATGCCATTCTCAACACCATCGATGTAGTACGTTTCAAAGATAACTTTTCCATGAATATCATACTTACGCATGTTTCCATGAAGCTTTCCAGCTTCATTGACATATGACTCTTCGACAATGAAAGGTCTCAAATCACCATTGGTAAATTGAGTCTTATACTGTTGAATCGCATTCTCATAAACAAAACGCATACGAAGGTAGCTATAAATAAAAGTAAGCTTCTTCTCATTGTAAACACCACAGAAGAGCGCAGATAGCTTCGCATCCATCTTAAATGTATCCGTTTCAGGAATAATCAGGTTTTTTTCACGAATATACGTCATCACACGAGTATATGCCTGTGCGCGAGTCATACGCGTATCGAGTGGAACGTTTAAGAATGTGCACAAATGGCGATCCATCTTAAAAGGCAATGCGTACATAGACGGTTCCTGATTCTCAATACCCGAAACAACACGATCATACACATGGGTGCGAAGAAGGCTCTTCATGGTTTCCCACGAAATATACTTCTTTACAAGACCAAAGTGGGTTGTAATGATCTTCGATTTGAAGTACTCCGGAAATGGAGAGGTTTCCACCAAACGTTGAATATTTGGAAGATACTCAAACCGCTCCGTGGGCATAATCCTATCAAGAGGAATGAGTACTTTTTGTGAAATTTCGCAAATACGCTCTACAAATCTCTTCAATAAGCTTTGGTATGCGATCATACAGTCAACTGTATGTATCATAAAATTCGCCAAATCAGAAGTAATAAAATAGTTCTTCTTCTCTTGTTGATCCGTAAGCGGCAACTGGTTAAAAGGAGGGGCAACAATGCGTAAAGCACCCGCACCAGCACCAGCACCAGCACCTACCATAATACGGGCAACTTCCAGCTCTCTATCTTTGATCTGCTCCTTAGGCTTCTTATCATTTCCATCGTTCTCCGCCTTACGCTTTGCCCGAATTGAATCGAATAAAGCAGCAGCAGCAGAAGAGGAAGAAGAAGAAGAAGAGGAAGAAGAAGAAGAAGAGGAAGAAGAGGAAGCAGGGTTCATTCTCTTTTCGATATGTTATATTTGATATATGCTTCATCATCCACTTATTTTCATATTAAAAATCATTTTTTTTTATATAACTTCTCATTTACGTTCATATGTGATAAAAAAGATAGATACGTAAAGTAATATGAAACGAATGGTTTCCTCTTTCTTCTCCAATCCAAAACATAAGATCATCTTCTTCGATCTCGAAACAAATGGAAATCGCCCTTTCTATAAATCCGCCATTATGCAAATGGCACTCTCCGCACCATCCTTCCTTCCCAAACCCGTAAATCTTTACGTCTTTCCATATGACAATATCATAGGGGCAACCGAGATCCATCAAATTGATGAAACGAAGATCATCGCAAATCATGGGCTAAAATCACACGAGTTGCTCAATTATTTATGTACCACGTTTACCGATCCCGGATTTACATACTACTTTGTCGCATATAATACCTTCGGTTTTGATCAGAACGTTTTGGAGAATCACTTCAAACATCATCAAATGATTGTTCCGGAAAATTGGGTTTTTGTCGATATTATGCCATATATTCAACGATACTATCCAAATATACGCAAAAATGGCGGCTACAAATTGAGCAATGTTTTCTCTTACTTAAAAAATAAATCAGAAAGTACATGCGAAAATAAACAATTGGACTTTCATACAGCACATGATGATGTATATGCGCTCGAATATATTTGTAAAAATGTCGATCCATCTATGGAGAAGTTGAAACCATATATGCGGGGGTCATATACCAATCGCACGATTTTAAAATCACCCATTTCCGCCATTGCGGGATATGCGCACTTCTTCAAATTCGAAGAGTATGGGATCTTAACCATATCACATTTATACCAAATCTATCTCAAAAAGTGTAATCGATCCAATGCGGATTTTAAAGAGTTTATCAAAACAAAGATTGGCATTTATAGCGAGTTTTATATTCAAAAGATCGTCGAACAAGTCGATATACTTGATGATCTTTTAGGTTAAATTTTAAAGTATAATACATATATCATCACATATGGTATTCAAAAGAGCTACCAATTGAAAGGGTTTGTTTGGGGCAAAATAAAGCTCCATTAGCTTGTCCTTATTCTCGGGATGATTCGCAAACGATTTCGCCATCTTCATCTCTTTCGAAATCGTCGCAAAAAGATCACGTTTTTCTTTAAGCTGATTTCGGTTTGATTGTATGGCTACTCGCTGCTGACCTCCGGTCAGCCAAGCGAGTAGAGCATCATACATGCGATATATATATTTAGACATTTTGATAAGCGCATACTCCGGATTTTCAGCAACCAATCCATAATAGCGATATACATCAATGAAATTCTCAATTGCTGATTCCATATAATAGTATGGCGTCATCTCAAATTTACCACCACCTTGTAAATGACCTACTACATGATAAATGGTTCCCATACAAAAGTACGTCTCAAATCCATAGTAATTGGAACGCGAAATATAATCGATCAGCTCGAGTTGCGACGCGGCATCACGGCGCTCTTCATAGGCAACTTGCTTCTCTTGAATCGCAATTTGGCTCTCTTCATACTTTTGAATCTTCTTCTCAATATCTTCGGTGCGATAAAATACATGTGGGCTATTCACATGCTTCTCCGCCAATAATCGCGCGAAATTCTGATTCTGATTATGATTCTTATTTATATTTTTGTTTACATGGATCAAATCTTGGATTTTCGCCTTGATCTTATCGAGAATGGCCACATGCGCCGCATCGCGAATCTCTAAATCAAGAGTATGATATGCGATCTTTAAAAGTAGCCACTTGATTTGCGAAAGAAAGGTAGCCTCTTGATTCTCCTGTTTTGGATGTAAATAGTAGATCGTGCCACCATTGTTTAGATTCAAATGATCATATAGTTGCTCGAAAAGAGGGCGATTTCTCTCATAATTGCCTTGATTTGGCACAGTGATGAAGAAGGAGGAACCATAAATATTTGTATCAAAGACGAGCGCCGAATAGTTGTTCCAAAATTGATAAAAGAAGTAATTGTAATACTCCACTATTTGTTGCGGATACATCACTCCCGAAACCGTAATATTATAATTGCTCACCAGCTCCGTACTACCCAACTTCACAACATTAAAATAATTACGAATATTTTCGGGATTGCGCTCTTTCGTAAAGTATGCTAAAATAATATGAAGCAACTGATCCACATAATAAAGACGAACCATATTCATCAAGAGAAGAAGCATCGAATTTCCCGAATCTTTGATCTCCTGAAATTCAAAGGGTACGGGTTTTTGTGAGGTTATTTGAACCATATACTTATGCGTTTCAGGATCACGGGCGATTTGAATTTTTGTTTTATTTATATTGAATGGAATGGGTACGGTGATCTTCCGTTTTTCTACATAATAGGTATAAACAGGACTTGAAGAGTCTGGATTTTCCAAAAAAGAGGATATCGTTTTATTTAATTCGTAAATCAAAGGTTCCATTTTTGATATTTTGGAACAGTTGATATGGGACTTCTCCCGATTCCGTGAGATTGTACATTTTTGATCATTTGCGGGTATGTTTTGAGTATTCTGTATCGGTAAAATATTTACCATCTTTATATCAAATCAATATATATTTATATCTTCTATTTTATCCAAAGAAAATAAAGCGCTCTTTCATAAAGGATCGTAAACCGATTTTGCCTAAAAAATGAATATTGGATCAGCTATCATCCTTCAATTGATAAACAATGATTATCAAAAAAAAGATACGATGAACACTGATTCACGCTCTTTTACTGGCAATTCCGCAATCTTCTTCAATGAAGATGATGGAACGATCAAGAAGATCTATACTGAGCAAACCAAGCTATATAGCCATAATGGCGATCGCGCCCTTTTGCGTATCATTTATCCTCACGGGATCAAGAATGAAATCGCCATGAATCAGCGTACGTACCCATTTGCCCCCCAAATGGTCGCATCCGATATCAATAAGTGTTCGCTTACGTTCACCTATTTGGACGGCTATATAACGCTATATACCTATATTGCGACTCATGGCATTCAAGAGGACGATCTATTTATATCGCTCTTTAAGCTGCTTCATCAGATGATGACGGCTTCGCTTGTTCATGGTGCGTTAACAGTATATAAGATTATGATCCATCCCGAAACGATGGATATGAAGGTGATCGATTTGAAGAACGCCTATATCAAGACGCGGGATTCGATCGATTTTCTTTATGAAAGAAATCATATTCTATATGATATCTTCTGGACAGCGCATCGGGGCAAATTCCCCAGCAATGTGATGTTGAAGTACTTCAATTATCGCAACCCGGACTATTACACTATTACAGCCATTCGCGATCACCGAAAGGTGGGTGAATTCTTCTATATCGGCATTCAGAACCTCTTTGATGAGCGTTCTGATGTGGACTTTCCGGATGGTGAAGTAGGGATTTTCATTGAAAGATTCGTCGGATATCGCGATCGCGTATTGGCGATTGAGCCGCGTGCTCTTCTACTCTGATTCGCGCGACGTAATGGTTCATAGATGAATCGTGTATATAAAGAGCTTATACCCAAAATAAATAAAAAGAAGAGCGCGAGTTCAAAATACTCCATTCTTCATATTCACTTATTTATAAGAAGAATCCTCTATATTTATTTTTTATAAAACAAAAAACAAAAAACAAAAACATATATTTAAAAATGAGTAAGATGAAAAATTGGTTATATCGATGTGGAAGTGTTATTTATGCGGATTTGCTCTCAAAACCATTTTATATACGATCCACGTACTCTTTTCACCTTCCCGAATCACATCGTCGCGTTATCGTCCAATATGACCCCGTGAAATCGATTAATACTATATCGGTTTGGATCGATGGCAAAGGTACTTGCGAAGTAAAGATTCCATCGATACATCGGAAGAATCAATGCGAAATGTACTTCTTCTATATGATCCATCTTCTCTTTTATACACTCTATATGTATATCGCGATGATGATCCTTCTTGGACGGATGATCGGATATGAAGTGATTGGTGTATGTTTCTTTCATCTTTTATGCGAAAAAATACTATTTTCCAAATATGCAAATAGGATGATCCAACATATCATATCATTGGAATAATTTATCAAATCATAGATTTATATTTGATAAAATGATAAATAATAAATAATCATAAATAATAAAAATCAAGTATATTTTGCCTATTTACACCTTCACCTTCTTGCGACTCACACTCTTGGTCTTCTTGATCTTAATACCGCCTTTCACAAGTGGCACCTCTTCAACTCGCTTGGCTGACTGGATGTCAGCAGCGATCTGCTGCGACATGAGCACGGAGTCGTCAATCTTCGCGGATTCGGGAGCTTCGGGTTCCTCAATCATCACATTTCCAAGATCGACTTCTCCGGCTTCGACTTCCGGTTCTTCAATCATCACCTCTCCCAAATTGAGCTCACCTTCCTCATACTTCGGCTCTTCCAGCACAGGACGGTTGTTTCCAGATTTTCCATTCTTTACCACAGAAACAGCAGACGATATCTTATTCAGCTTATGTTCCTTCGCCTTCTCCATACCAAAGCCAAATTCGAAATCCACATCATTCACTTCCTCATCCTTCTCATAATCCGCATACGTCTCTTCATATACCGCATCCACATCTTCAATCGTACTCTCACCACTTACCATCATCAGCGAATAGTCATTCTGTTCAATTTCGGCAAGTTTATCATCATCCATCAAAATGTCAAATGACGTTGTACCCGCAGGAGCAAATTGCGCCATCGCAATATTTGCCGAAACACCCTTCATGTTATCACGCTCCGCAAAGAGACCTGCCTTTACCACCGTATTCAGAATCTCCTCAAATGCCGCCTTACTGAGCGGCGAAATGTCATTGCTCCGATTCAGGCCATGTCTGTCAATTTGCATCAGCTTGCCACGGTATGTCATGATATCCACCATGATCTTCACATGGCGAGGCACCGTCTTCTCCTCATACACCTCCATAAACTCATGGAAAAGGAGCGAACGGGCGGCTTCGATACCGAAGATCTCATAAAACTCCACAATGTCATTTGTGATCGTTCGCGACACATCCACTCCTTCTTGGCAAAGGATATCAATCATGTTGCTTCCACCCGTGCGAAGGAGCCATGCCTTATCATCACGCGCCGTGCCATCCAGATCCGTCTTTACCGTATTGTACTCAATCGGATCGACCGATTCGATATTCTTGATGCCGCGGAGTTTCAGCTCCACCAGCGAACGCTCGAAATCCTTCATCAAATGGTAATATTCACTCTTTCCATCATTCTTGATCCGAATGCGCATCACAATGTCGCTCGAATTGTCATCACTGAAAATACACTCAATATCCTCATCATTATGGCTACTCTCCTTAATGATCTCTTGGACTTCATGAACACTGATCTTACGGTTCATCATCGTCTCCTTGTCAAAGATGATGCGCAGCGTCCACGGCGAGAAGCAGTTCACATTCTTCTCCTCCAACCCAAAGAGCGAGACGAAATCCTTATAACTCTTCATAAACTCACGATCTTCATCATGTCCAGATACCGTATTTTCACCATTATAGATGATCTCCGTTGATGAAATGAGATCTTTCAGCTTCGTATAGGTGATCTTCGCAAGCGCTTTGCGGGCATCTTCCTTCGACTTCTGATACTCAGGAGTGAGGTACACATGCATCGTCTGTTGCTTCAACTTCTTCGTAATCTGAATGATCTCACGAAGACGAGGCAAACCACGTGTAATCGACGCACCCGACGCCGAACCTGCCGTGTGGAACGCATTCAT
>JACCEC010546516.1_pt1 | contig 13321 bp, 9 predicted proteins | sample 7450121 | NCBI WGS metagenome assembly JACCEC01 (sample SAMN15323455, study PRJNA562643) | freshwater metagenome | isolation source: river surface water | place: USA:Blue River Watershed | collected 2017-08-18 | reverse complement strand
TATTTACAAAAATATGAAGAAAATAATCAAATTAATAATTTATATTTAGTATTTGAAGAATGGAAAGATATATTAGGTCATGGAAAAGAATTTAGATGTTTCATTAGAGATTATGAATTAATTGGTGTTTGTTTATTTAGAGGAGAATATTATTCATCTAGAACAACTGTTCCAATATTAATCATTGCTCATTTTATAAAACAAATGATATTAAAACTAAAATTAATAGATATGAGTCGATGTGTTGTAGATATATTTATTCCAAATAAATCAAATAAAGTATATTTTATAGAAATTAATCCATATGATAGACAAACAGCAACATTTAATTTTGATTATGATGAATTAGAAGAAACAGATGATTTATTAATTACTCTATAAAAAAATTTATTTAATTCTTTTTAAATTCATCAAATAGAAATTGTGATGGTTCAGCAGCTGTATAATTAATTGATTTCAGAGCTTTACCAGTTGATTTATTTTTGATAACATAAAGATTCGGTTTAATTTCATAATAATATGGAGAGTCATAGGGTGAATTTCCAGATTTATATTTTTCTTCATATGATTTAACTGTTGCTTCAGCTTCCTCAATACTATTACAAAGTTTTGACATATTTGATTGATGAACATTTAGAAATGCATTATCAATATCTGAAGTCAAGTGAAATCCAATCTTGTAAGTATTAATAATCATATTCATCAAAATAGTATGAGTCTTCATAATATTCTTCTCAACAATCATAGCATTATGTAACATTTGTTCATAAAATACATTTGAACGATAAAGTTCTGCAATTGTAACTTGTGGATTATAATGTTCAAAGATTAGTTTAGTTGGATTATCATGTGAGTTTAGGGGAAGTTTTGAATAAGTTGTTCGAATATAAAAGTCAGGGTCAATATTAAATGTATGACATGCTCCATATAATACATATAGATGGTCAGCAACTGCATCTAGCATTTCAACATAATCATTTTCACGCATAGCCTTACCAAATTCTTCTGTTCCTTCTTCATGAATTAAATCATAACGATATTGAGATACTTTCGGTTGGTTAATTAATGGTTGTGATTCAATTGGGTATACTGGGAAATCAAATGTTTCGTTGAATTCGCATACATATTCGAAATTAGTTTTAGTAGTCATTATAATTTATTTAATTAACTATTATTTAAGTTAATTAGTTAATTATTTGATTTTTCATTTTTTTATTTATAAATTATTATATTATAATGAATAAAATAATAATAGTTTTAATTGCAATAGTAATATGTATTTCTTTTTTTATATTTTATAATAAAAATAAAAATATATCAAACCCTAAAAAAATAATTATAAAAGATGAAAAAATAAATAAAATCAATAAAATAATAAAAGTAAATGATAAACCATATTTATGGTTATATTGGGAAAATACAATGCCACCATATATAGCTATGTGTAAAGATACAATATATAAACATTGTTCAGAATCATTTAATATAATCTTTTTAAATAACAATAATATCTATGATTATTTACCAGAATTAAAAGATGATAAATATGATTTTTCAAAATTAAAAATAGCACAAAAAGTAGACTATTATAGAATATTACTATTGTATACATATGGTGGATTATATTTAGATTTGGATATAATCTGTATGAAGAATCCAATAGAAATAATAAATAAATTAGAGAATGATGATAATATAGATTATGTTGGTTTTGGTTGCACTGGTAATATTTGTAAGTATGGATATGGAAAACCAAGTAATGGTATAATGGCATCCAAGCCAAAGACAGAATTAATGAAAAATATATTAACACATTATGAAATGAAATTACAAGATATTAATAATAAAGATATTAAAAATAAAGATATTAACTATTTTGAATTTGGTAAATTTATAATATGGCAAGAATTAGATAATTTAATTAAGAATAATAATTATAAATATTTTCATTATTCAAATACTTTTGATGGAACAAGAGATATTAATGGAAGATGGGTTCACATGGGAAGATTATTTTCAGATGAAAATATAAAATATGATGATGAATCTAATTTATTATTTGTAGTATTATATAATTCTGATTTAGATGATGTTGATAAAACATATAGATATAAAACAAAAGATATTTTATTAAAAAGTAATATAAACTTTACTAAATATTATAAAAAAAGTATGAATATTAATTAATTATCTTTGTAAATACACAGTGAATAACGAATATTAATATCTTTATTCTCTAAATTATGTGTATACGTTTCTGTATAATAAGAACCATATTTTTCTAAATCAAAATCATAAATCACTGGGACATTTGTTCGCGATTCAAAAACTTCTTGTTGTGATTTAACAATATTATCTTCATCTGAAGTAATTACTAAATCAACTTTATTCCATGGACGTAGTCCTGCACGCTTACGATGATTTTGAAAATGAGTTACAAAACAATTCACAATGTGACGATTCTTAATAATATCATTATAGGTGAAATCTAATTGAATCATTAAATCATTATCAATAATTGTATTCGATCCTTTTTTAGGAATCTTTTTGATTGTAAACATTTCTCCAGTAATATTATATGTAATATTATTAACAATTATATCAATGTTATTGTTAATTAAAGCATTTGAATATTCTTCTTGTGATAACATCAATAGCTTTTCTTTAATATCATTGGCAATATTACGATATTTCTTACCTAATTCACGATGATTAAGTTCAATAGTATATTCTAATTCTGAATCATATTCACCATATGTTAATTCCATACAATTGAGTTCACCACTAATCAAATGAATGAATTTTTTAATTTCTTCTAATCTTTCTTGTGAATTCATACGAATCTGACATGATGCAATTGGAGTTTTCTGACTCATATGTGTTTGTGTCTTATGACGTTCAGCACGAACAATTTTCAAGATTCGTTTTAACATATTAAACTTTGGCACAAACATTAATTGATTTGTTGTATCTGGATATGAATACAAATGTGGTGAATCTAAGTTATTCGTATCAATTAACTTAATATGGTCAAATAAGTATTCAGTTAAGAATGGAGCAAATGAACTAAGAATAATTAGATATGTTTTGAGAACATTATATAATACTCCAAGTGAGTTTTGCCATTCATCTACACCATTTTGACCTTTCAGAGCCGGTCGATTTAACTTGATATAATAATTAGTTAAATCCTCAATAAAATCTAATAGAGCATTAATAGATTTAGAAATGTCATAATTAATCATCCATGTTTCAACATCATATGCAAGATTATTAACGACTTCATAAATCCATCCATCTAAAAAGTTAGATTCTAATTTTTGAATATCATTAATAATATGAATATTTGGAATTAGTTGATGTTTCTTTTCCAAGTTAATTGTATGTTCTGCATAAAATTTAACAGAATTAATTAGTTGAATAATCTTTTGTTTAAGTTCAACTACTTCAGTTTGTTTAAACTTTAGTGTTTCCCCTTGGGTAAGAGGTGAACTCATAACGTATAAGCGTAAAATATCTGCTCCATCATTCTCGATGGCGATATTAGCATCAACATAATTCTTTTTCTTCTTTGAAAATTTCTCACCATTTTCATCAAGAACTAAACCAACAACATTAACACGTTCAAATGCTGGCTTATTCATCAATGCTGTAGATAATACTAACAAAGTATAGAACCAACCACGAGTTTGGTCAATACCTTCAACAATAAAATCACTTAAATAATCTTTCTTATCAAAGTAATTTGAATTTTCAAAGGGATAATGGATTTGACCATATGGAACACATCCACTTTCAAACCAACAATCCAATACATCTGGAATACGTTTGTATTCTTTATTATCAATAGTAAATGTAATCTTATCAATAAATTCTGGATGCAAGTCAGTAATATTAAGTTTATGCCCAACATATTCTTCAAGTTCTGCAATAGAACCAATAACTTTAATATCACCATCTTGAGAAACCCACATAGGAATAGGTGTGCCAAAATAACGTGAACGAGATACACACCAATCACGAGCATTTTCAATCCAATTCTTAAATCTTTTATCTCCTACATGTTGGGGATACCAAGTAATCTTATTATTCATTTCTACTAGTTTATCACGAATAGATTGAACTTTAATATATACTGCATTAATAGTTCGATAGATTAGTGGGGTATCTGTGCGATAGCAATAAGGATATTCATGAATATACATTTGAATCTTTTGAAGCATATTATGAGCTTTGAGATATTTAATAATCTCTGGCTCTGCATCAAAAATAAACTGACCTTTGAAATCAGTTACGATATCAGTATACATACAATCTTCAGTAAGAGGACAACACATTTGAATTAAATCATATGTAATAATCTTTTTATCCATGCAAACACGATAATCGTCTTCACCAAATGCCGGAGCAAGATGAACGATGCCACTGCCAATAGCATTTGTATTTTCAGTTTCCAAACTAGAAGTTACATATGAATCAGCACAAATTTTAAAAGCATTCTCACCTAATTTATCTTGATAGTAATTAAAAAGTGGAATATATTTTAATCCAACTAGTTCTTGTCCCTTTACAGTTCTAACTAGTTTTCCTTTAAATTCTACATTCTTATTTGCTCCAACTTGTAAAATAAAAACATCACCTGTTTCTAGTTCATAATAACCATAATCCAAAGTTGGATTAACACATAACGCACAATTTGCTGGAAGTGTCCAAGGGGTAGTTGTCCAAACTAGAAAATAAGTATTTAAATTATCTAAATCATTTAAATTATCAAGTTTAAATTTTACATATACAGATTTAGTATTCTTAGTTTTATAATTTTGTTGAGTCTCAAAATTAGACAATGGAGATTGAAGTGGAGTAGAATAAGCACAAACTTTATAACTGCGATATACTAAATCTTTCTTATATAATTCACTAAATGCCCACCATGTGCTTTCCATAAATTTCCAATCCATAGTTTTATACGTATCTTGAAAATTAGTCCAACGACCAAGTTTATTATAAATTGGTTCCCATTCACCTTGAAATTTTAAGATATTTTCTTTGCAAGTTTGATTAAACTTTTCAATACCTACTTGTTTTAAATCTAAAATAGATTTAATATTAAGTTGAGAATTAACAATAGATTCAATCGGCACACCATGTGTATCATAACCCATCTTATTATGGCAGTATTTTCCTTTCATACGTTGAAAGTTAAGAATAGTGCTTTTGATTGAGCCAATAGTTAAATGACCCCAATGTAAATTTCCAGTAACAAAAGGAGGTCCGTCCATAAAATTAAAATCATATTCACTAGTGCTTTCACTGTGCATATTTAAAATTTGTTGTTTGAAATCTTGAGTGAACTTATCACGCAAAACTTTAACTTGATAATTAGTATAATTATCAGATGAATCAAAGTCTTTAACAACACGCTTAAAAGTATTAATATCAGTCATTTTGATTATAAGTATAATTATTATTATATTTATAATAGAGTATGGCTATTAATTATTCAATTTTTTTTAATTATTAATTACTTAACCAATCATTTTTATTCCATTCTTTTTTATTTTCAGCCATAGTTCTATAATCATTAATACAACCTATTGTAGATTGTTTACAACCTAAAGTATTTGAACATACATCTGGTGAATTTAATTGAGGGCAATTTGGTCTGCTCATAACTCCATCATCTTCTAATACTTCTGGAAATATGGCAAATCTACTATTTACTGTAAAACTTTCTTTTTTGTTTATAAATAAATAATATATTAATACTAAAAATATAATTGCTGCAATTACGTAAAACATCTTATATAAATAAAACTAGAAAATTAAAATATATTCTATTATATTTACCAAGTATTGTAAATTAGCATAATATTAATTTTAATCAAAACAGCAATTAGAACAATCAAACACATAACAACCCACTGAGGAATTTGAAATTGCTTTGGTAATTTCTTAACCATATAAGTATTTTCCAATTCATAACCAAACTTACGATAATACTCGCGAACACCAACTCCTGCAATAATTGCAATTCTTTCAAATCCTCCATCAATTGCAATTTGTTCAGCTTCATGAATTAGACGACGTCCATACCCGCGATGTTGTGCTCCCTTCACTTCATCACCAACATCTGTATGTTTGCCCAATACATGTAGTTCACGAATAAGAGCTGTATTATGGAGATGCGGCATTACCATAGTATTATTACGATTAAGGCGCAAACGCAAATATCCAACAAGAGTTTTCTCATCAGGTGTCTCAAAAGATAAGAAGTATTCATCTCCATGAGAACCAACATAATGACGCTTCTTACCAACTACTGTATCATAATCAATCTTTTGAAGTTTAACTTCACGACAACGAATACATTTGCATGTAAGGTTTTGTTTCTTCATATCATCTTCAATCATATTACGCATGTTTGGACACGTAATTCCTCCTTCAATAGAAATTACAGGAATATCACGAATAACACGATTAATACGAATCCATGGCTTCATTTGTTTCTTAGCATGGATAATAACATTCTTAAGAATTTCTCCATTGTCAATTTCAGCATATGGCTTATAAAATCCATCATGATACCAATCAGAAATAACTGTATAAGGAGTTACTTCAGTAGGATAAATCTTCCATTGGTCGAGTTCCAAATCAGGATTATGAAGTGCTTCATCAAGCATTTTCATATCTTCTTCAGGCGCATTAAGATGAGAAGGCATTGGCAAATCCAACATCCAATGACCATCGACTTTGAATCCATTTTGCTTCAGAAAGAAAATAGCTTTCTGATTTTGATAATTTGTGCAATCACGATTTACAAACTTCAGAACTGCATCATTTGTATGTTGTAGTCCAATTTGAACACGAGTTACACCAAGTTCACGAAACAGTTCAAGAACTTCAAACATATTGATATTATAATTCGGATCATTCTTTTTGGATGAAGATTCATAATCATGAGGATCCAAATAATCAGGACGAGTTTCAATAGTCAAACCAATAATTCGAATCTGTTCAGTCTCGTTAATCTTTTGTTCTTCCTGCAAACTCAGCATATCACGGGGGAACTTGTTATGTTCCCGATAATAAGGATATACATTCGCAGCATAATACATACAAGTAGTAAACCAAATGATATATTCACGTGGATAGAAATTAAAAGTTCCACCACTAATCATTGCATCAATCTTTGTTCCAGATGTTTCATAAAATGGAGAAATGTGTCCAATTTGTTCAAGCGTATAAATACGTGCAAACATCTGACCAACCGGATGATGCTTGTTTTCAGTTGCACGCAAATTACCAGGTTCAGTGCTCAGATAAGAGCGTGGTTGAGTTGGAACGCCATTCGCATCCTTTTCGAATGGACAATAATAACAATTCTTAGGGCAACCACCAGTCTTAATTGAATTTTCATCGTCCGCGCTCATTTGAGCACCAGATGTAAAAATAGTAACTACATTTACACCAGCATGTCCGCGAGTTGCCTTCTTTGCCATGTTAATCTCAAAATGAGAATTACGCTTAATAAGATTGTCCCGAACTAATTCACGATACATCTTAATAATATGCGGCTTGCTAAAAGCAAAATTCAGTCGCCGAGCAAATACTTCATAAACGTTTGTTGTTAACTTACCCTTCTTAGTCAATGCACCATTCAACATGATGTCATTATATACTTGTTTAAAAGTCTCCAGGTCTTCCTGGGATACCGAATAATCGTATTTTTCACTATTGAAAATACGATCAATATCACTCTGCTCATAATTATAAGCATACTTAGTAGAAAAGATAGAAGTCATGGTTGATTCAAAAATTAATATTATAGTTTAAAGTAATAATATTAATGAATATGAATATTCAATTTTTTAATTATTTATTATGTTGATTTAGCTGATGAAGGTGATCTTAATTTTACAGAAGAAAGCATAGCTGGTGTAATTCCTCCTAGTCCTGGTGCTGGCGATGGAGGTGGAGATGGAGGTGGTGGAGGTGGTGGTGGTGCACCTACAAATCCTGGTGGAGGTGGTGGAGGTGGTGGTGGAGGTGGTAGTGGAGGTGACGGAGTGGCTGAACTAAAATCTTCTTCTATTGGTTCTTCTAGTTCTGATGGTTCTGCTCCTTTTTTCTTTTTTCCTTTTTGTTGTGCTTCTTTAGATGCGATTTTTCTTTGTTCAGGTGTTGCAGCAACTATACCTAATTGTTGTATTAATTCTTGTTCTTTAATAAATTTAGCAACTTTCATAATACCAGTTGTTGATAGATACATATTTTGTTCATCAGCACCATAATAATTTAAATGGCGTTTCTTTTTTAAATTTCTTATTGTTAATAAAACATCATATAAACTATTATTTAATTTAATTTGTGAATTAATTTGTTTATCTTTATCCGTAATATTTGTAATTGCACTTATTATATCAGGAACATTTGTATATAAAGATATAATATTATATAAATGAAACATAGTTAAATAATCTTCAGAATATGGTATTGGTTCATTTGTTTTTTGGTCAACTTGAATTTTATTAATTTTTTCATTTTCATCTTCTGTTGATACTACTTCTTCTTCAATATACTCTTCCCCTTCAGCTTCACCTTCTGCTTCATCTCCATTAGGTTGACCACCTTCTTGAACTTCTAATTCTGCTTCTTGTTCTTGTTCTTGTTCTGTAGTTTTTTTCTTTTTTCCAAATTTCTTTTTTATTGCATTACCTAAATCTAAAGCAACACCTGTAATAATTCCGTGTTTTACTCCTTCCATTTTTTTAGCAATAAGACCATTTGTATCAGTTATCTTAAAACGTTCTGGATCAAATAATAATAGTGTTTTTGATTTAAAATCATCTTCTAAAATTGAATTAAAAAATTTGGAATTATCCAAACAAACAACAAAAGATTTTAACTCACCACCAACATCCCCATAAAAGTCAACAACCCCTCCATATAATAAAGTATCTTTATACATATGTTTTAATGTTGTTCTTTGTGCATAATTATTTGCATGACCTATTATTTGAATAATAATATCTTCTGATTTATTTACAAATGCATATGTATCTTCATTTCTATATCTCAATGTATATAAATCAGATACTAATGGTGATATAATATCACTTGAGAATGAATCAAACTCATCATTTGCAAATACACCTCTCTTAATTACAAGATTTTTACAAATTTGTTCTTTAGTTTCAAAATTATTTTGTTCACAATTAAATAATTCAGTCATTACCATTAAGAATGATAATGCGGGACCTGGACGATTATTTTTTAAATTATTATTATCTATTATACTATTACCTAAAAATTCATTCAAAATTTTTTTAAAATATGCATTAATTTCAGAACATGTGTTTGGTAAATTAACTTTTAATTCTTTAGGACCTTTAAATATATATCCACCATTTAATGCTTTATTTATTTTATTTTCCTTTGATACTTTTAAATCTGTTCTTTTGTATTCTTCACCTGTTTCTTTTACATTAGCAACATCTGAATGTTGTTTATAGGATATATTATACATATTTGAATTTTTATTATTTACAAAATTTTCATATGAATCTTGAGTTGCTAATAAATAATCACTTTTATATTTATTCTTAGTATTTATAACATCAAAAATTGTTCCTAATGATTTTAAATTTTCATAAAAATTTTTTAATAATTTTACTCCATTCTTAGCTAATTTTCTATTTAATCCACCATATGATAATATACTTAATATTTTTTTATTACCTGATGGATGAAAAGTTTCAATTAAATTACTTCTATTACTAGTATATAAATTAAATAGTAACCCATCTATTTGTGTTTCTGATATTTTAACATTATTTAACATACGTCTAAATGCAATAATTGTATAATAGGCTAATTTATCTAATTTATTAATATTTTCTTTACTAATTCCAGCATTTTTATGAATAAAATTCATAAGAGCTTTGTATAAATCTTTTAAACTTTGTTCATTAATAATATTATCTGGTGAATCTTGTAATTTATAGACAGGATATACAGTAGATATTTCTAAAGGTATGGTGAATAATAAATTTAATGCATCTATATCATAAAATATTTCAATAAATCTTTTTAAAAATACAAAATTAGTTTTCTTTTCTTCTCCATTTATTTTCTCTAATTTTTGTCCTAAATCTACACCTCTATTATATCTATTCCAAAATGAGAAAAAATAATCATCTAAATTTTCAACTTGGTAACTTAAAAATTGTAATATATTGTTATCTGGATAGTTAAGAAAACCAATATTATTTAAATTATATTCATTAACAAAAGTATTTATTTGTGGATTTGTTGTTGTTTTTAACATTGTTAATGGAATTATTTTTATTTTATTTAAATCACGTGGTCCATATATTAATCTATATTTATCATTAGTTACACATTTTACTATATTTCTTATATTAAATGATTTCTTTTGAATGAATTCGCATCCAGACTCTGAACATGAATCAATTAAATTACCACAAATTATTTTTATTTCATTGTTTGTTATATCTGGTATATCAAATAATTGATCAATATCAAATCCTTCAGGATTTGCTATAATTTTTATTCTTGAATTATCCATATAATTAAAATGATATAATTATAAATGATATAAAAATAAATGATATAAAATTTAATGATATAAAAATAATAAGTAATTATATAATGAGTGCGGTAGAAATAATTATGAATGATAATTTTGGCGATAAATGTAACGTAATTATCGAAAATTATAAAGAAATGTTAAAAAATATAACAAATATCAGTGACGATATCAAAAAATTAGAACATGTACATAATATGTATATAAATTCTGGTAAATTAGATATGTTAAATAATTCAATTTATGTTGATGATATAAAACATCAAATTGATATAATCAAGATTGAATATGATTATATGTCAATTATGTTTCAAAAAAATTTAAATAAGTTTTATAGAGATTTATTTAAACTTTATAATAAAATAGTTAAAAACCTTTTAACTATCTATAAAGAAAATAAAGATATAATTATTAAAATTTGGAATAATAGTGATAAAATAAATGGCGAAACTACTGATTTTAAAAAATTAAAGAAAAATATTAAAATTATTTCTGATGCCACTCGTTCTGGAGGTGTATATGCATCAGAATCAAAAATATTTGAAGAAATAAAGAAAAAGTATTATTCTAAAATTAAAGTTTATGATGAATTACAAAAAGTATTAATATATAATATTGATGATATTACTGTAATTTTTGCAGAAGTTGAACAGAGATTACAAGATTTTAAATTATCAAAAGAATTAGTAAAGATTAACTTATTAGATGTTCAACATAAAACAGATAAGGGGATTTTAGGTCAAACATTTGTTATGGATTTAAATGGTAAGGTTGATAGAATTAATATAGATTATTGTATTATTGTTAAATTATTAGAAAGTATAATTAATATTCATACAACATTAAGTAATAAATATCGTAATTTATCATTAATTATTGCTACTACTGTATCTTATGATGAAGATTCATCTGATTCAATAACTAGCCCAAATATTAATAATAATAATAAAATGAAAAAGAAAGACATTATGGATATATTTGTTGATAATAAACCACAAAATAAAAATCAAAATAATGATAATAATGAAAATACTATGGTTGATAATGAAATTAATAAGTTTGAAGATTAATTTATTATAGTAATATTATATAGTTATGGATGAAAATGAATTAAATGAAAAAGATAAGAAAGATATAATAGAGGAAAGACCTCTATTACCTTGGAATTCTGATGACGATAGAATATTAAAAGAATGGGTTGATAAATCTGCTTGTTTTAAATGGCTTCATGAACAATCATATAAAAAATATAAAAAATCATATTTAAGACAAATGATACCAGTTATTGTTATTTCTACTTTAACTGGTGCTGCTAATTTTGCTTTAGACCGTATTAGTAATGTTGAACAACGTTCATATGCAAGTATTGGTGTGGGTGCATTTAATATTCTTGCCGCTATGATATCAACCGTTTCTCAGTTCTTAAAAACTTCAGAATTAAAAGAAAGTCACAATATTGCTGCTAAAAGTTGGGATAAATTTAATCGTTCATTAAAATTAGAATTACAAAGATGTCCCGATGAACGTTCTAATAAAAGAGAATTATTTAATATATCTATGAAAGAATATGATAGATTAGTTGAAATTTCACCTGATATTCCTAATGAAATTATACATCAATTTAAAATTCTTTATAAAGATAGTATTGATTTAATTAAACCAGAAAGCACAGGTCATATTATTAGTAGCAGAATATATGAACCAAAAACAAAACCAACTGAAAATATAATATTTATTAATGATAAAGAAAATGATATAGAAGACGAAGAAACAAATATTAAAAATAAATATATTCAAACATTTAGAGAAAAATATAATCGCAATCCAAGCGGAGATGAAATTACTGAATATTTAGAATTAAGAAATATTAGTATGGCATAATAAATTAAAATAATCTTTTACGAGGGATTACTGTAGTTGGTTCTTTTTCTTTTTCTTCTTCACTTTCTGATTCATCAGAAGAATTATCTGATTCTGATGTTCTTGAATCAGATTTAACAGGATTAATTCTCTTTGTTTCTACAGTTGTTTTTAGTTGATTAAGAAATTTATCATCATCAATATTTAATGTATCTAGTATTTTTTTAATTTCTTTATAAGTTGAACTTGAAATAGTTTTATTTGTTTTTAATGATTCTAATTTCTCAAGATTCGTATGATATTCAATATATGGAGTTAATATACGATTTACTAATCCATAAGCTGTATTTGGCGAAGCTTGATATTGTGAAAAAGTAGATGTTGGAGAAGAAGTAGTTTTACTAACACCTCCATTCTTTTCTTGATTACGTTTCATTTGCGATTCAAACATCTTCTTAAGTTCATCTTCTGTCTTACTAAGTTCTTTTGCAAGACTCTTATAAGATGTATCATTATTAAGTTTTTCATAAATATATGATTCAAGTTTACATTGGATTGCAAATGCGCTCCGCCCATCGACCTTTTCACTAATATATTTATAATCTTTACCTTTTTTAAAGTATTCTACAGCTTTATTAACTTCTTCTGGTGTCCATTTTTTAGCAGTATAATTCGACATGTTTTATTAATATAAAGATATATATGTATATCTTTATAATATGTTAAATTATCACTTTTTTATTTAATATTCATAATCATATTCTTAATTAATCCAAATGATTTCATATTATCAATACTAATTATATTTTTCCAATCAACTTGTAATCTTTCATAATTAAGATTTGTTATTTT
>JACCEC013255489.1_pt1 | contig 13324 bp, 5 predicted proteins | sample 7450121 | NCBI WGS metagenome assembly JACCEC01 (sample SAMN15323455, study PRJNA562643) | freshwater metagenome | isolation source: river surface water | place: USA:Blue River Watershed | collected 2017-08-18 | reverse complement strand
CGCGCCGGGGGCGGGGGGCAAGGGTGACTTGCGAGCGGTCCCGCCTCCCACGAGGCGGGCTACGTCGAGCCGGCGGAGGGGCGTGGGTGGGTGGAGGCTCGCCACCCGCGCGAACGGGCGCGGCGGGCGCAGTGACCGGTGCCGGCGTCCGGCGAACCATGCCGGGCCAGCGGCGGCGTCACTTCGCGGACTTGGCGTTCTTCTTTTTTCCGCCGGGAGCGGCGGGCGGGGCGGGGAGCGCGTCGGCGCGGCGGGCCCAGGCTTCCCAGCGGGCGGCGAGGTCTTTGGCGCGGGCGGGCTCCGCGGCGCTGAGGTCGCGCAGTTCGGTGCGGTCGAGCTTGAGGTTGTAAAGTTCCCACGGGCCGGTGCGGCCCTGGCGGACGAGTTTCCAGTCGCCGACGCGGACGGCGGCGTTGCCCTCGTGCTCCCAGAAGAGCGGACGCTCGGGCGGCGGGGCGGGGCGGGCGGCGGTGAGCAGCGGGGCGAAACTGCGGCCCTCGGGCGCGACGGTGGGGCGGCCGGCGTGTTCGCGCGGGAACGCGGCGCCGCCGACCTCGACGGCGGTGGCGAGCAGGTCGACGAGGTGGGCGGGAGTCGCCTCGAGCGCGCCGCGGCGGGCGGCCGGCATGGCGGCGGGCCAGTGCGCGATCAGCGGTGAGGCGATGCCGCCCTCGTGGTTGTAGTGCTTGTAGCGGCGGAACGGCGTGTTTTGCAGCTGGGCCCAGGATTCGCCGGAATACCAGGTGGAGTTCGCGCGGGTGGGGTCGCCTTCGCTGCGGCCGTTGACGCCGGCCTCGGCGTTGCCGCCGTTGTCGCTGAGGAAGAGCACGAGGGTGTGGTCGAGCACGCCGCGCTCGCGGAGGCCGTCGACGAGGCGGCCGACGGCGCGGTCCATGGCGAAGACGCACGCGGCGTAGACGGCCATGAGGTGGTCGAAGCGGTCGCGGTCGGCGGCGGACAGCGAGTCCCAGGCCGCGATGGCGTCGGCGCGCGGGGCGAGCGGCCAGGCCGGGTCGACGAGGCCGATCTCCTGCTGGCGGGCGTGGCGCGCGAGGCGGAGCTTGTCCCAGCCGGCCTGATACTTGCCGCGGAAGCGGGCGATGTCGGCGGCGGAAGCCTGGAGCGGGAAGTGGGGCGCGTTGTGGGCGACGTAGAGGAAGAACGGTTTTTTCGCGGCGAGCGCGTCGTCGACGAACTTGAGGCCGAAATCGGTCCAGAGGTCGGTGGAATACCAGTCCTTGGGCAGGCGCGGATCGGCGTCGCGGAGCGCCTCGTCGTTGAGGAACAGTTTCGCGCGGTCGGAGCCCGGCTGATAGAAACCGCCGGCGGCGGCGTGGAGGGAGCGGTCGAAGCCGCGGGTGCCGGGCGTGACGCCGGCGGTGTGGCCGACGTGCCACTTGCCGCTCATCGCGGTGAAGTAGCCGGCGGGACGGAGGACTTCGGCGATTGTGGGGGTGTGGGCATGGAGGCGGCCGCGGTAGCCGGGGAAGGCCTCGCCGGCGTCGTTGACCATGTGGCCGACGCCCGCCTGGTGCGGGTAGAGGCCGGTGAGGAGGCTGGCGCGGGTGGGGCAGCAGCGGCCGGTGTTGTAGAATTGGGTGAAGCGCACGCCGCCGGCGGCGAGCCGGTCGAGATTGGGCGTGGGGATCTCGGAGCCGTAGCAGCCGATGTCGGACCAGCCCATGTCGTCGACGAGGATGACGACGATGTTGGGCTTGGCGGGCGCGGCGGCGAAGGCGAAAGCGGCGCCGGCCGCGACGGACGCGGCCAGCACGGCAGCGCGCAGGGCGCGAAAGCGGGAGAGACGGGCAACGGGCGGGGTGGCGGAGAGCATGATGACGACGGAAAGGGAAGGGAACTCGGGGCGCGGGGCGAGGCGGTTGGTTCAACCCCCGAGCCGGCCCGGGAGGTAGTCGACCATGCGGCCGACGTAGTCGGAATAGTCCTTGTTTTTCGGATCGACGAGACGGGCGGCGCGGATGGCCGGGAGCAGCGGCCGGGCCGGCGGGCCGAGGCGATGCGCGGCGTTGAGCGCGGCGAAGCGGGCGAAGAGATCGTCGGAGCGCAGGGCGGCCTCGAGCACGGCCAGGGTGCGGGGGAGCTCGCCGAGGGCGGCGACCGTCTCGGCCGCACTGATGCGGACCTCCGGGGACGGGTCGTCGAGGGCGGACAGCAGCGCGGGGCGGGCGGGGGCCGCGGCGGCGCCGAGCGCGTGGAGCCCGACGGCGCCCCACCAGCGGACGGCGGAATCGTCGGTGCGGAGGAGCGCGACGAGGTCGGGGACCGCGCGGGGATCGCGGCGGTTGGCGAGGTCGGCGGCGGCGAGCAGGGTCGGCAGCGGATTGGCGCGGGGATCGACGGCGAGGGCGTAGGGCGTGCGGTCGGCCGAGCGGGCATGCATTTCGCGCTCGGGCAGGAGGCCGAGGTCGCCGGCGGCGCGCATCTGGGCGACGAGCAAGGCCCGGAGGCGGGCCAGTTCGCCGGCGTAGGCGGGATCGGCGGCGAGGTTGTTGACCTGCCAGGGATCGCGGACGACGTCGTAGAGCTCCTCGACGGGTTTGTGCGGAGCGAAGAAACGGGCGGCCGGACCGGAAAGTTTGCCGGCGGCGGCGAGCGCGTCCCAGGCGCGGAGGCTGGTGTGCTGCCAGTTGTAGCTCATGAACTGCGCGTGCGGGAACTGCGGGTGGAAATTGCGGAGATACTGGAACCGGCGGTCGCGCACATAGCGCACGAGGTCGATCGCCTCGCCCTGCCGGTCCTTGCCGCCGAAGACGAATTCGCGGGGCGCGCCGGCGGCGGCGCCGAGAAAGGCGCTGCCCTGAAAATAGTCCGGGGCGTCCACGCCGGCGAGGCTCAGCACGGTGGGGGCGAAATCGACGAAGCTGACGAGGCGGTCCGACACGGTGCCGGCGGCGGCGGGCGCGAGGTGCGCCCATTTTTTCGGGAAGCGGACGAGCAGGGGCACGTGCAGGCCGGGGCCCCAGGCCCACATCTTGATGCCGGGCATGCCCGTGCCGTGGTCGGAGAAGAAGAACACGATGGTGTCGTCGGCGAGGCCGTCCTGCGCGAGGGCGTCGAGGAGATCGCCCGCCAGGTAGTCCATGGCGGTGACGTTCTCGTAGTGGCGGGCCCACTCGGCGCGAAACTCGGGGGTGTCGGGATGGAAGGGCGGGATGGGGACGCGCGCGGGGTCGCGGCGCTGGGCCGGGGTCAGGCGGCGGGTGTTTTTGGCGTAGGTGGCTTCGTCGCAGAAGATCTGGCTCTGGTGCGTCACCGTGAAATTGAAGACCGAGAAGAACGGCTGGCCGGGCGCGCGGTTGCGCCAGTGGGCCCGGGCGGACGAGGCATCCCAGGCCCCGGCGGGCGTGGCGAAGTTGTAGTCCTCCTTCGAATTGTTGGACGTGTAGTAGCCGGCGGCGCGGAGGTAGGCGGGAAACGGCTTGATCGCGGCGGGCAGGCGCGCGGTCGAGCGCATGTTCTGCGTGCCGAGGCGCAGCGGGAGCACGCCGGTGATGAGGCAGGAGCGGCTGGGCGCGCAGACGCCGGTGTAGGCGAAGGCCTGGGTGTAGCGGACACTTTCGCGGGCGAAGGCGTCGAGGCGCGGCGTGACGGCGAAGGTGTCGCCGTAGGCGCCGAGGTGGGGCCCGGTGTCCTCGCAGGTGATCCAGAGGATGTTGGGGCGGTCGGCAGCGACCGCGAAGGCGGTGAAACAGGCGGCGCCGAAGGCGACGAGCAGGCAGCGGCGGGCGAAAGAAAGCATCAGGACAGGGAGTGGGGTGGGGCGCCGCGCGTGGCACGCGGAGGCCGAGGCGGCGGACGATGCGGCGAACCCGTGCCGGCGGCCAGCCTGCACTTGCGGTGCGCCCGCGCCCGGGATCGTTCCCGGCGCGGGCGAAGGAGCGAAGCATCGCCCCGCGCGGCGGGGCGAGCGGTCCGGTCAGAGATCGAAGCCGACCGTGAACACGAAGAGCCGGGGCTCGACGCGGGCCCAGGCGACGTAGCGGCCGGTGGAGAGCACGCGGTTGGGGACGATCGTGTCGGGCTCGAGCAGATTGCGGACATTGAGCTGCACGCGGTATTTCACCCCGCCGAAGTATTTCGCGGTGCCGCGGTAGTTCACGCCGACGTCGGTGTAGAACTCGTTTTTCCCTTCGAGCGGCCGGCCGAGGTCGAACGTGACGGTGCCGTTGGGCAGGGTTTTCAGGCCGTAGCCGAGGTTGGGGGCGGAGCGGTAGCGGAAGGCGACGTTGGTCCCGAGCCCGCGGAGGCGGCCCTCGGTGAACTTGTAGTCGGCGATGAAATTCCAGCGCAGTCCGCGGCCCTGGCTGCGACCGCGTCCGTCCACGGCCTTGATGAAGGCGGCGGAGGCGCCGACATCCTCGGCGTAGTAGCGCTCGAAGGTTTTCGAGGCGGGATTGGTGCCGTCGAAGGGCGCGGTGGCCCAGGTCCAGGTGCCGATGGTGCCGTTGCCGTCGACGTCGCGGGGATTGGTCTTGCCGCCCTCGGGCACGCTGAGGGACTGCCAGACGGGGAGGCGCGCGGCCATCCAGGCGAACCATTCGGTGCCGACGTTGGACTCGGTCGACTCCTGTTTGGCGGCGTTGGCCTTGAAGCTCCAGTTGCGGTTGGGCAGCCAGCTGAGGTCGAGCTCGTAGCCCTTGGCCTCGCCGTCGAACATCACCCAGTAGTTGGCGCGGCCCTTCTCGCGGAAGCCGCCGGTGCCCGCGCCGAGGACGGGCAGCTGCGGGTCGAGGGTGCGCATGGCGTTGTCGATGTTGTAGAGCTGGTCGCGGATCGGGTCGTTGAAGCCCTGGTTGCCGGCGCGGGTGGGGCCGGCGGTGTTGGTGAAATAACTGGCGCGGGCGATGAGTTTGCCGCCGAAGAGTCCGAGCGAGAGACCGACATCGTCGCCGAGGCCGACCGCGCCGGGGTATTCCCGGCCGAAGGGATCGAAGCGGCCGATGTTGGGCTGGAAGGTGTCGGAGCGGTTGTAGGTGAGGGAGGCCCAGGGCGTGAAATGAAACACGCCGCCGTAGGTGCGGGTAAGGCCGGACTGAGCGGTGCCCCAGGGGCCGAAACGCGCGACCTCGACGCTCGGGTAGAGGCCGCTCCAGTCGCGCACCTGGTAGCGCGGATCGATGGTGGCGCTCTTGGCGGTGTCTTTGCGGTAGCCGAAGAGCAGCACGAGGCGGTCCTTGAGGAGGTAATTCTGCCAGGCGAACATCCGGGTCTGCACGTCGGTGCGCGTGCCCTCGGGGCCGGAGCCGGTGCGGACGAGTTTCCAGCCGTCGGCGTTGCGGTAGGGCGAATCGAAGAGCCAGGCGCCCATCGGCTGGCCGGCGGCGTCGTTGAAGCGCCAGGTGCCGAAGAGATCGCCGAAGGGTTGGAAGGCGTGGTTGCCGGCGGGCCCGCCGAGGTAGAGCCGGGTATGGAAATCGCGCACGCCGTTGGTGGCCCAGAGCTGGGTGCCGGTGCCGGTGGGGGCGCCGACGGAGCCGGTGGTGTAGGTGACGCCGGGGACGGTGGGAGCCTGCTCGAGGATGCCGCGCTGAAGCTGCTGGCGGCGGCTGATGGATTCGGAGCCCGAGGCGAGGGCGGCGAAGCGGTTTCGGCCGAACCATTTCAAGATGCGGTTGGAGCCGAAGGTGCGGGCGAAATCGAATTCATAGGACAGCGTGGCGCGCCAATCCTCGCGGTTTTCCCAGACTTCGCTGCCGGTCGCGCGGCCCTGGATGTAGTAGCGGCCGGCGTTGGGATTGAGCGTGGTGCCGTCGGGGAGGTAGCGGTTGGCGTCGACCAGGAGCGTGCCGGGCCCGAACCCGGAGTCGGCGGTGCGCTCGTCGAGGTCTTCCTTGTTGAAAGCGAGTTCGAGGTGCAGGTCGCGGGCGAGTCGCTGCTCGACGAACACGTTCATGAGGTCGGAGCGAAGGCGCTGGCCGCGACTCATGCCGAACAGGTTGGTCGAGTAGGGCGTGACATGCTCGTCGCCGACGGTGAAGGCCTGGCGGTCGAGCGGGTCGTAGGGATTGAGCGCGGCGGGAATGTCCTGGGGCTGGCGTGTGGCGACGGCGTTGTTCCAGCCGCGGAAGGTGCCGTCGAGCGCGGCGCCGGCGCCGAAGAGCCAGACGGCGGGGTTGCCCTGACGGGCGAAGAGCGGGTGGTTCCCGAGGTTGCCGAGGGTGAAATTGCCCGGGTTGGACGCGCCGGTGGCGCGATTGTCGAAGAGCGGGCGATCGGCGGTGTAGGGGCTGCCGCGCACGGAGCCGGCGGTTTCCCAGAGCGAGATCGCGTCGACGGGCGTGATGCGCGGGGCGCGGTTGCTGAAGCGCTCCACCTTCTCGCCGTGCACGGAGATCGTCGTGTGCCTGAAGGGCTGGGCGGTGATGGCGCCGTAGAAGCGGTCCTGGCGGTCGAGGTTGGGTTTGGCGAAGGTCTGGGATTCCTCGGAAAGGACGGCGGCGCGGAGGGCGAGCTTACCCTTGAAGATCGGCTGGTTGAAATTGAGCGAGGCGCGGCGCGAATCCTCGGAACTGTATTGGAGCTCGGTGGAGACGCTGCGGCGCTGGAGGTTCGCGCGCTGCAGACTGACGTCGACGATGCCGGACGGACTGCCGAGGCCGAAGAGGATGGCGTTGGGACCGCGGGCGATGGTGATGCGGTCGAGGTTGTAGTTGTCGGTCGGCATCCCGGCTTCGAAGAAGTTGCGCGAGAGGGTGGCGCCGGTGAGACCGCGGACCCGGGTGGTGTTGCGCGGCTGGAAGACGCCGAAGCCGAGGCCGTCGCCGTCGACGATTTCGTCGCGGCCCTCGATGTTGGTGGAGTAGATGAGCGCCTGCTCGAAGTTGTTCACGCCGAGGTCGCGCATGAAATCCATGGTCATCACCTCCATGGGTTGGGCGAGGTCCTTGAAGTCCGTCTTCATGCGCGAGCCGCCGAGCGTCTGGGTGGCGACCCAGCCGGTTTCGGCTTCGGCCTGGATGACGAAGGGAGACAGCTCGATGGTGTCCGAAGACGAGGTGGCGGCGGGGGCCGGTCGCGCGGGAGCGGCGGGGGTCTGGGCCGGGAGGGTGGGAGCAAGCAGGCTCGCGAGGAGCGCGGGTGCCCACAGGACGGGGTATTTCTTCATGGGAGGCAGGGTCGAGGTTGGGGGTAAACGAACGGACGATCGCCGGGCCGGGCCGACGGAAAGGCACGTCGGTGGCGCAGGCGTGCGCGGTTCGGGGTGGGGATCGCTGGAGTGTCCGTAGGTGTCGGGTTGCCCGAGGGGAAGGCATCCCTTTGCACATCCTACCGACGAATTTCCACCTCGGGCCCGGCGGGAAATGCGCGGAGACGCGCCCCGACGGGGGCGCGCAAGGACGCCACCGCCCGGGCGCGGAGGTGGCGCTATCCCCCCGCGGGGCCGGCGGGAATCCGGGGCGCATCACGCGCCGCAAACCACCGCGTGAAGCGGTGGTCGCGGGCGGACGAGCCTACTTCTTCGCGGCGAGGAAGTGGACGAGCGCGGCGAAGTCCTCGAGCGAGAGGGCGTTGGCCAGACCTTCGGGCATCATCGACTGCGCGATGTGCTTTTCTTCCTTCACCTCGGCGGTGGCGACGGTGGAGACGGCGCCGGCCATGTCGCGGAGGACGATCTTGTCGGCGGTCGTTTCCGTGGCGAAGCCGGTGCGGGTCGAGCCGTCCTTCATGGTGAGCACGACGGTTTGGAAGCCCTGGGAGATGGTGTCGCTGGGCCGGAGAATGGCGGTCGCGATCTGGGCGGGGTTCATGATGCCGCCGACCTGGCCCATGTAGGGCCCGAGGGCGGGGCCGCCGGCGGAGAGGGCGTGGCAGGCGACGCAGCCCTGCGACGTGAACAACGCCTCGCCGCGGGTGTGGTTGGGCTTCAGTTTGTCGACGGCGAGGATGACGTCCTCGATCGGGGTGGTGGCGACGGCGCCGGCCTGCTTGGCGATCTTGGCGAGGTCGATGGTCGGCGCGGCGGGCGTCGCGGCGGCGGCGGGTTCGCGGGTGCCGAGGGCGGCGAGGCCGAGGCGCTGGCGGTCGTTGAGGGTGGCGAAGAAATCGCGCTCGTCGGCGGACGCGGCCCGGGCGGCGGCGGCTTCGAGGGCGGCGGCGATGCGGGGCGACTCCGACCATTTCACGGGGCGGTAGTAGGGCCCGCGGGTGTCGGGGCGCGTGCCCCACCAGGTCGTGCCGTCGAAGGGCGTCTCCTGCTGGTAAAGGCGGGCGAGCGTGGTGAGAAGTTTGATACGGAGGGGGGGGGCGGGATTGGCCGCGAGCTTGGCGAGCAGGCCGTCGACGGCGGCGGGTTCGTGGAGGCGGGAGAGCGCCCAGAGGGCGAGGTCCTCGGCGGGGGTGCCGATGGCGGCGAGCGCGGGCGCCACGGCGCGGAGCTGAACGAGCGCGGTCGCGGCGACGTGGGGAAGGACAATGGCGGAGTTGGGCGTGGCGTGGCGCGGGGCGAAGGACTGCGGGCGGGTCTCGCCGGCGCGGCCGGTCGAGGCGAAGAACTCGACGGAGGAGTCGGGCTCGAGGGCGGCGTTGACGGCGCGGGCGGTGAAGGAAACGGCGCCGGCGGGGACGGCGAAGACGACGAGCGGGGGGCCCTGGAGCACGAGCGCGGGGCCGGAGGGGCCGCCGGATTTCTTGCCCTTCTTGCCGGATTTGGCGGCGTCGGCGTTCGCGGCGCCGGGGGCCGGGGCAGCGGCGGGCACGGCGCGGCCGGCAGTGGGTTTCAGCACGGCGAGGCTGACCTTTTCGCCGTTGGCGCGGATGAAGGCGGCGTCGGAGAGCGCCACCTGGACGGCGGCGTCGGACGAGTCCGTGGAAGAGAGATGGAAGCGGAGTTCGTTGCCGGCGCGGACGGGCAGCGTGACGGTGGAAGAACGGTTGCCCTTGAGCGTGTCCTTCTGGGTGAAGTCGCTGTCGGCGCGATCGTCGGGCTTGGTGAACGGCACGCGGAGCAGGGCGGCGGCGGCCTCGGGGCGGCCGAGGCGGCCGAGGGCGACGGCGGCGGCGGCCTTCTGGCGCGCGGTGCCGGATTGGAGGGCGGACGCGAACGGTTCGACCGGGAGGACGGTGGACTTCAGGCGCGGGAGGCGGTCGGCGGCGGCGCGGAGCGCGAATTCACGGAGGGTGTCGTCCGCGGCGAACGCGAGGACGGTGCGCGGATCGGGGTCGAGTTGGGCGAGGGTGAAGAGGGCGGCGACGCGGGCCGCGGGAGCGAGCGCGGCGTCGCGGACCAGCGCCGTGAGGCCGGACTTGGCGTCGGTCAACGTGGCGGCGGGGCGGGCGAGCAACGCGCGTTGGGCGTAGAACCGGGTGGTGGCGCTGGGGCTGCGATGGAGCGCGATCAGCTCGGCGACGGGAGCGGCGGAGAAATCGGGCGCGGCGCGGTAGGTCCAGTTCTGCGGCACGATGCGGGCGACGTAGCCCTTGCCGGGGTCACCCTTGTAACCGGCGCCGTCCCAGGCGCCGACGAACATCTGGCCGGAGGGATCGACGTCGAGGTCGGTGACCTGGGAGATCTGGGCGAATTCCTCGACCTTCTGGGTGAACGACGGGCCGTCGGGCGTGAGGCGGTGGAGGTAGATCGCCTTGCGGCCCCAGTCGGCCATGAGCGGCTGGTCGTTGTAGCGGGCGGGCCAGGTGGGTTCGGAGAGAAAGAAGGCGCCGACGCCGGAGCCGCCGCCGAGGTCCTCGAGGGCGGGAAGGATCTCGGTGGAGAAATTTTTGAAGAGGCGGGGATAGCCGTAGTCGCCGGTCTGGACGAGGTGGAGGAAACGGATGTTCCAGCCGCCGCCGTCGTTGGTGTTGCCGCGGGAGAAGAGGTTGAGGAAAGGGTCGATCGCGACGTCGTAATCGTTGCGGGTGCCGGTGGCGTAGACCTCGAGTTCGGTGCCGTCGGGCCGGACGCGGGCGACGCCGCCGCCGTAGAGGGTGGCTTTCACGCCGTCGGTGCCGGTGGCGTCGACGAAGCCGAAATCGCCGACGGCGACATAGATCCAGCCGTCGATGCCCATACGGATGCCGTTGGTGCTGTGGTCGGTGCCGCGGTCGTTGATGGCCTTGGCGACGCAGATGCCGCGCACGAGGACGCGGGCGGGGCCGTCGGCGACGCCGTCGCGGTTGGCATCGTCGAGCACAACGAGGTCCATGCCGGTGGCCTTGCCGTCGGAGCCGTGGGCGGTGTGAAGAACGAAAACCTGGGTGCCGATGGCGATGATGCCGCGGGGATTGTCGATGGGAGCGAAAATCGTGTGCGAATCGGCGACGCCGTCCTTGTTGGTGTCGAGGAGCCGGACGATGCGGCCCTTGCCGGGGCCTTTGCCCAGGGAGCCGTTGAGGTCGACGCCGGCGTAGACCTCGCCGGAAGCGGAGACGGCGAGGCAGGCGACGCAGGGGGTGACCTCGGGACCGGAGAAGCGCGCGAGCACCAGATCGGCGGGAACGGTATCCGCGGCACGGAGGCCAAAGGCGGAGAGGCCGAGGAGGGAGAGAAGGACGGACGGAGCGAACGGGCGACGGGGAGACATGGGAAAATCGGAAAATCGGAAAAGTGGGAAACGGGATACGTGCTGTGGGACGGGGGGAAACGGGGTGGCGGCCAGACCACGGATGGGGAGCCGCGGAAAGACGAACGAGGGCGCGGATCGTCACGGGGCGGAGGCGCGGCGTCGAGCCTCCGTCGCGGGGTTCACACGAACGGGGGAGACGGGGCGAGATGCCCCGGACGGAGGCTATTTCAGCGCGGGAAGGTTGGCGGCCTCGTGGAGGCGGCGCAGCTCGGCGGGGGTGAGGGCGCGGTTGAAAACGGCGAGGCCGCCGAAACGACCGATGGTGGTCTTGCCCTCGGCGACAAAGGTGCCGCCGGCGAAGCGGGCGCCGACGAGGAAATCGGAGCCGCCCATCGGCTTGGTCGCGGCGTGGCGCGCCGGGTCGTAGGCGAAGATGCCGCGGCCGTGGTAGTAGGGGTTGAGGCCGCGGCTGCCGCCGCCGGGGCCTTCCTGGGTGAAGTAGCGGTCGGTGCGCTTGTGTTTCACCGGATCGAGTTCGTGGCGGTCGAGCTCGCCGTCGATGTAAGCGCTCACCCATTCGCCGTCGTAGGTGAAACCGAGGGTGCACCAGCGTTCGGTCGGCACGGGGCGGGCGCTGACGGCGTAGTCGGCGCACCACGGGAAGCGCGAGCCGTCGGCGCGGCGGGTGACGCCGCCTTCGCTGGAAATGTGGGGGACGAGTTTGTCGGGGCCGCCGTAGGCGGGCATGTTCATGAGCAGGCCGTATTGGCGGGAGCCGCTGTCGTCGTCGCGGCCGAGGCCTTCGCTCCACATGCCGGCGACCGTGCGGCTGACGCGGAGGTCGACGATGCGGACGACGGCAAACATCGAGACCTGGGCGCGGGGGCCGGAGATGTTGAGGTCGCGCGTCTCCGCATACGGGATACGCAGGTAGTGTTTGCCGTCGAGGTCGGCGGCGTAGCCGGAGAAGGGACCGCCGGCGACGCGGGCGACGGGGCCGCCGACTTCCTGGAGCGGATGCGGGTGCGGGGTGCCGGTCGAGCGGCGCGGTTGGCCCGGCTCCTCGCCGAAGGTCCAGAACGCGACGAGGCCGGGCATCGCGGTGACGACGGACGGATTGCCGGTGGGCGCTGCGGCGCCGGCGATGGCGGCGAGCGCGGCGGACAGGACAAGGGCGGCGAAGGGGCGGAGAAGCGTCATCGGAGGAAAGCGGTGGACGGGCGAGGGGGGCGACGGAGGCAAGCGCCGCGAACGGCCGGCTGCAACGCGGCGCGGGGCGCACGAACGTGCGGTCCGGTCATCACGGGGCGGCCGGCGGAACGGCGAGCACCTGGCCGGCGGCGAGCAGGCGGGCGCGGAGCGTGGGATAGTCCACCGCCTGGACGGTGGTGTCGCGTTCGAGAGCGAGGGCGGCGGCGTGCGCAACGGCCTGGCCGAGGGCCATGAAGGTCCATTCGAGGCGGAGCGCGCCGTAGGCGACGTAGCTCGACGACGGGCAGGTGGGGGTGAGGAGGTTCGTGCATTCGGCGGCGCGGGGATGGAGGGCGCGGTAGGCGAGGCCGAAGGGAATCCAATCGTTGCCGCCGAAGACGGCGCCTTCGTTCCACACCGCGCCGTCTTTCACGATGCGGCGCGCGCTGTGGAGATCGGGTGGCCACCAGGCGAGCGCGACGGGGTCGATCACGGGGGCGGGATCGGCTTTGCGCACATGGGCCTCGGTCAGGACGAAATCGGAGACGAGGCGGCGGCCGTTGCGCACGTAGAACATCCGCGGCCAGCCGTCGTGATCGGTGAACTCGTCGCGGGGCAGTCCCCACTGCGACCACGCCTGGCGGGTGGCGGCGGGAACGGCGGGATCGCTGACCATGAACCAGCACAGGCCCTGCTGCCACCGGAGGCTGGCGCGGAGCAGGACGGCGCGCTCCGCGTAGGTGGCGGTGTTCCAGCCGTGGTTTTCGCCGGTGAGGTTGCTCTGGAGGTGATGCCACACGCTGGGCTCGCCCTTGGCGCGGGGGAGACTGCCGCCGGGAACGTCGAGCTTGCCGCCGGCGGCGAGAAAACGGCGCTGCAGCTCGTAGACGGCCGGATCGTAGTCGGCGGGCCGGGTGAACGGGATGCGGTTGGCGGGATCGCGGGTCAGGACGAGGCGGAAACGGAAACCCTGGATGGCGTCGTCGGGCGCGCCGTGCTCGCCGAGGGGGCCGGGCTGGACGCCGGGGAGGAGTCCGGAGGTGGCGTCGCCGGGAATCCGATACGGGTCGACCCGCCGGTCGAACTGGCTGTGGCGGGTGTCGGTGCGGATGCCGTTCTTGGTTTCGCCGTAGCGGGCGTTGCCCTCGCGGCCGACCGCAAAGGCGGCGCCGGCGGCGGCGAGCAGGTCGCCCTCGTAGGTGGCGTCGATCCACTGGCGGGCGCGGATCACGGCGCCGTTGTCGCAACGGAGCGCAACAAGGCGGGAGCCCGATTTCTCGACCGCGCCGGCGCCCTCGGCGAGGCGGTGCTCGCGGAGCACGCGGACGCCGGCCGCGGCGACCCAGGCGTCGAAGATCGCCTCGGCGACGTGCGGCTCGAAGCGCCAGAGCGCGGGCTTCTTTTCGCGGCGCGCGAGCATGGCGGCGAACTCGGCGGATTTGCCGTAGTGCGCGGCGAGGCGGCGGTAGAATTCGAGGGCGAGGCCGCCGATGGCGGGGCTGTTTTGGAAGCCGGCGTGGTTGTCGATGTCGCTGCCCCCGAGACCTTCGCTGCTCATGACCCCGAGATGGCGGCCGGGTTCGAGCAAGACGACGGAGCGGCCGAGCTGGGCG
>JACCEC011597533.1_pt1 | contig 13326 bp, 11 predicted proteins | sample 7450121 | NCBI WGS metagenome assembly JACCEC01 (sample SAMN15323455, study PRJNA562643) | freshwater metagenome | isolation source: river surface water | place: USA:Blue River Watershed | collected 2017-08-18 | reverse complement strand
CGTCTCGGGTGTGCCACGAAAGGCGCGGAACACATCCAAAATTGCATCGCCATTTCTATGATAAGGCCCAGCAATGGCCCGATGTGGGGTCATCGCAATGAGCCGGGGCGATAAATCAACAAAGGTGAACATAGTGGCAGCTGGCACCCGCCCAATTGGCCGCAATGCGCTGAGTGTGGTGCAAGCTGCCGACGCTTGACGGGCCTTGGTGCGGACCGGACTGACGGTGACCTTATCTGGCACGAGGCTCAAGCTGATATAGCCGGCCATGCCCGAGATAAGGAGCGACGCCGCCGCCACGCCAAAAATGCGCACGGCCAAGGCTGGCGCGCGCGCCAAGCGGGGCAAAACATGCCACGCCAAGGCAACAGCGCCAGTGACTGCAATCATCTGCGCTGCTGGAGCTGCCCGAAATTGCCAGAAGAGCATGGCCGTCGAGAGCAGGCCAAGCACGACAAATTGCGCCCATACCCAACGCGCCGTGCCGCGAGCGGAGATACAGGCCCATAAGGCGCCCACCAGCCCAACACAGGGCATAGCAGCAGCGGGCACGGCGGTTTTTACATCATGGGCATATAATGGTCGCACTTCCATGATGTTGACAAACCACGTCCGATAGAGCGCATCTGAAATACCCTCAGGCCGGGCAATACAGTCTGGCCAACTCACAGCAAAAAAGGCGGCGAGCGCAAGGCCAGCCAATGCCCCTGCGACCAAACGGATTGACCAGCGCGACCCTCGCAAAAAGCTGAGGCCCAGCATCAACGCGCCCGCCAAAACAAAAGTTGATAGCCAGACAGGCGTCAGCGCATCGCAGCGCGGAACCCGGTTGGCATAAGAGGCAAAGACCAGATAGCCCAAGCCTGTTCCAAGGCCGAGCGTCGCGCCATAGCTCCGCAGCCGCAAGGCTTGGCCTGCATCAGCCACCCAACGCAGGCCAATTAGCCCACCGCACAGCGCCAGATAAGGCAACATTTCAAGACCGACTGACACCGACAAGGCTGTGGCGGCGCCTGTTGTCAGGCCGCCGCGCCGGGCATCAGGATCAGCCAGACCTGCCAAGGCAAGCGCCAAAAACGCCAATTGCCAGCCATGGTGATCGATACGCATGGGCAAGAACATGCCCATGGCAGAAGGGGCCGAGAATAAAAGCGCTGCAGCAAACAGCCAGGCTATAGGATGCACCAGCCGCCGCGCGGTGAGGCCCAAGCCCCATAAAGCCAGACCAAAAGGCACAAGGGGCGCCACTGCCAGCGCCAGTCTCTCTGCCCATAAGGCCCCAAGGATAGGCGAAAAAAGGCTGATAAGGCCGGCAATTGGCATATCTGGCAGGCGCGACCAGTGAATATCTGCCCCGTGAGGGGGGTCGAGCTTATATTGCCGCAGATCATACCAATTCTGCCCAGCCAGCCATGCTTTGACTTGCGCGAGACGCAGATTATCGTCGGTATCGGCTAGGATTAGAAAATTTATATTCGGCCAACGATAGGCCAGCAAAACACAGGCCATAAGAAGCCACAGGCCCAAGAGCCACCGCACCCAATGTGTCTCAAATGGTGGATTGTCGGTTTGCATGTCTGGCCAAGAGCCTTAAAGGCTCCGCTCGAAAGGGCAAGAAGGCCAGGTGTGACCGCACAGAAGACAAATGAAAAAGTGCAGATGCTGTGGCAGCTGATCCGGTTTGGGATTGTCGGGCTGGCACTCACATTTTGCGTGGCGGGCAGCTATTGGGCAGTGGCGGACTTGCTGCACATTGACCCAATGGTCTCGATGACGCTGGTCTACGCCATTTTCACGGGCATTGGTTTTGTGCTGCATAGTCGTGTCAGCTTTCGCGGCCATGGCGCGCGTGACCGCGTGCATGTGCGAACGGTGCGCTTTTTCGTGACCAATGGCTTGGGGTTTGCGTCGAACCAGTTTTTTGTTTGGCTGTTAGTCAAATATTTGGGCGGGCCGACTTGGTGGCCCGTGATACCCATTATCTTCGTCACGCCGATCCTGACCTTCACGCTGAACCGACGCTGGGTATTCGGATGACAAAGTCTCTGCTAGCAGGGTCGCGAACAGGGTTCTGAGATTGATGAGCATGACTGCATTTGCCGCGCCCATTTTGTCCATCATCGTGCCGGTGAAGGATGAAGAAGAGGCCATTCCTGATTTTGTCCGCCGGGTGAGCGCGGTGATTGAGGCCTTGCCCGACGCGGCGGCCCAATCTTATGAAATTCTGTTCATTGATGATGGCAGTTCTGACCACAGCATGGCCGCGATTGCTGCAGCGCATCTGGCCAACCGCAATGTGCGCGCAATTTCTCTATCTCGTAATTTCGGCAAAGAGGCCGCCTTGTCGGCTGGGCTAGACCATGCCCGCGGCGCGGCCGTTGTCCCCATGGATGTCGACTTACAAGATCCGCCCGAAGTCTTGGCCGAGATGGTGGCCAAATGGCGCGCGGGCTTTGACATGGTTTATGGCGTCCGCAAGGATCGCGCGACTGACAGCCTCGCCAAAAGATGGACGGCTGATCTTTATTACAAAGCCCATAATCTTTTAAGCTCAGACAAAATCCCCGATCATGCAGGTGATTTCCGCCTGCTCGACCGCCGCGTGGTCGATGTTCTGCGTGTCCTGCCGGAACGAAACCGCTTCATGAAGGGGCTGTTTGCGTGGAGCGGGTTCAAATCCACCTCGGTTGAATATGTGCGCGCAGAACGCATGCTCGGCACAACCAAATTTCGCGCATGGAAGCTCTGGACGCTGGCGCTGGATGGCATCACATCATCCTCCACATTGCCCCTGCGCATTTGGACCTATGTGGGTGGCGTGGTTGCCATTCTCTCCTTTCTCTATGCCCTCTTCATTATCACCAAGGCGTTATTCTTTGGCATTGCTGTCCCCGGCTATGCTTCGCTGATGGTTGCGGTGCTGTTTTTGGGCGGATTGCAGCTCTTATCCCTAGGGATATTGGGCGAATATGTGGGGCGCATCATGATCGAAACCAAACAGCGCCCCTTGTACATTGTGCGCGATAGCATTGGCCTCTCAGACGATGAGCGGGCTGACAGCGCAGGAAAGAACTAAGATGGATCGCGACGTTTATGATCGGATGGCGCAGCATGATGCCACGCATTGGTGGTATGTTGCACGGCGACGTATTTTAAGCGGCCTGATTGCCGACAAGATCAAGCCCGCAAAAGGCGCACGAATCCTCGAAATTGGCTGTGGCACGGGCCATAATTTTGAAATGTTGGGCCGCTTTGGTCATGTCGACGCGATTGAAATTGATGAAGGCGCACGCACCCTTGCCCAAGAGCGGCTGGGCCGCCCGATTTTAACTGCCCCCTTGCCCGAACTAACGGGCATTGCCGATGGTAGCTATGATATGATTGCCCTGCTCGATGTGCTTGAACATATTGGCGATGATCTGGCCTCGCTGACGCATATCAAACGCAAGCTGAAGCCCGGCGGTAAAATCTTGCTGACTGTCCCGGCCAATCCGTGGATGTGGAGCGCGCACGATGTCGCCCACCACCATCATCGCCGCTATACCAAATCAGGTTTGGCCAAGGTCGCGCACCAAGCGGGGCTTAAAATTGAGCTGCTCAACCATTTCAACAGCCTGCTTTTCCCGGTTGCAGCAGTCGCCCGGATCATCGGCAAGGCAATGGGGAAGAAGACCAGTGATGATCAAATGCCCGGCCCGGCAGTTAACCGTATTTTGACAGGTATATTCGGGTTGGAGCGGCATTTGGTGGGCCAAGTTCCCCTGCCCGCGGGCGTATCACTGGTCGCTATTTTGTCCTGACGACGCGGTAGAGGGTGCTGCGGCCCCTTTGCCAAATGGGCTCAAGCCCCGCCATATCTGCCACGGCGTCTGGCTGCTGAATAATCCAGACATAATCAAAGGCATCGCGCGGGAAACTGGCGATTGCTTCGGGAAAGGCGCGCCTTTCAAAGCGGGCGCAGCGTGGCTTGACCACATATTGGTTGGGATCGCTGTTGAATGGTCCGGCTTGCTGATAGCGGACGGAGATCAGCTGGGCACCTGATGCCTGCCACTGATCATTGGCAAAGGCATGTCGCCGGATCAGCGCCATGCTGGGCAGATGATCAAGACGATGGACCGACCAACCCGGCGCACACGGCCGCCCGACGAAGGAGATAAGCCGGGCACCGCGCGGGACATGGTTCAGTGCATCGAGCTCTGCTGTATAGCTTTTGTCATAGACATATGTGCTAAGCGCCGTGCCCGACAGGCGGACGCCAAAAAAGCTGAGCGCTGCGACAGCCAATATTCCTCCAAAACGAGGAGCTGGGCCAATGGCGAGGACGGCTGTTGCAACGGCATAGGGCGTCAGCCGCATATCTGCATAAGCGGAGCCCAAAAGCGCATGGGGCAGCAGCACAAACAAAGCGGAAAAAATAAGAGCCGCCAAAATCAGCGGGCCGCCGCTTGGCCGCCGCCGAACCCAAGCCCAGCGCAAAAGAGCGACCAAGACTACTACTAGGATGAGGATTAAGCTCGCCTTGTCAAAAATCTCCCAGCGGTCTCGCAAGACGCTTTGCGCCCAACGCCATTTGAGATCAAAGTTGAACCACACTCTTGCCCAAGGCTCGCCACCTGCTCCGCTTTCACGATATTGCAGCAGCATCAGGACAATTGGCGGCAACAGACAGAGGCAGCGCACAACAGCCATACCAATGACCCGAAACACTTTGCGGCTGAACACCTCCCAACGGGCAAGTTCAGCACTGGCCGCCAGCACGCAAAAGGCTGCCCAGCCATAGATATGGGCGGTCCAGAGCAAAAGCGAGAGCGGCAGAAATAGAAGAAAACGCAAACCATATTGCTTAGCACGGGCAAGGCGCAGCCAGAGCGCGAACGCTAAAAAGGCCAGCGCCATGGCCAGCGCGAAATTCGCAAAGCCCCACAGAAAGGGATAGCCATAGGCCAAGGGCAGCGCAAAAAAGGCCGTCGGTGGCACCCTGCCATGCACCTCACGCGCAACGGCCAGAAAGCCCGCAGCGGTGAGCATGGGGATGGCAATCACCACCAGCTTGGTCGCCGCCTCAACGCCCAAAACCGGCCCTAGCAAGTGCACCAGCAGATCAACGCCCAAATTGCCGAGCCAGCGCCATTCAAAATGGTACCAACGCGCCAAATCAGCTGAGTGCCCGCCGTCCAATTGCACGGCGTACCGGCCCATATGGCCAAGCAAATCGGTCAGCGGCGGAATGGCTGGCCACCAGAGAGGCGCGCCTGCCAGCACAATAACGGCAATCAGCAGGGCTGGCTTGGTCCACCAGCCCCCTGTCAGATCAGGCGCGTGCCTCGGCGCGCTCAAAGACCCCCGCGACGGCCCAGCAAGCGCAAACGCAGCGCATTAAGCTTAATAAAGCCTTGTGCATCGCGCTGATCATAAGCGCCGGCATCATCCTCAAAGGTGACGATCTTCTCAGAATAGAGCGACATGGGGGATTTGCGACCCACCACATAGACGCCGCCCTTATACAGCTTCAGACGCACTGTGCCGGTAACATTATGCTGGCTGTAGTCAATTGCGGCTTGCAGCATTTCCCGCTCAGGCGAGAACCAAAAGCCATTGTAAATCAGCTCAGCATATTCGGGCATGAGCTTGTCTTTCAAATGCGCAGCCCCCCGATCCAGCGTGATCTGCTCAATCCCGCGATGCGCGAGATGGAGAATCGTGCCACCCGGTGTTTCATACATCCCGCGTGACTTCATGCCGACAAAGCGGTTTTCAACCAGATCCAGCCGCCCAATGCCGTGGCGCTTGCCATAGTCATTCAGCTTGGCAAGCAAGGTTGCGGGAGACATGCCTTCACCATTAATCGCCACGGCATCGCCACGCTCAAAATCCACCGTGATGACTTCGGGGGTATCGGGCGCGTTTTCGGGGTGGTCAGTGCGCGAATAGACATAATCTGGCACTTCTTCCCACGGGTCTTCCAGAACCTTGCCCTCAGACGAGGTGTGCAGCAGATTTGCATCTGTCGAAAACGGGCTTTCCCCGCGCTTATCGCGCGGAATTGTAATCTGGTGCTGTTCTGCAAATTCAATCAGGCGCGTCCGGCTGGTCAAATCCCATTCACGCCACGGCGCAATCACCTTGATGTCAGGGTTGAGCGCATAATAGCCGAGTTCAAAACGGACCTGATCATTGCCCTTGCCTGTGGCACCATGGCTGACGGCATCCGCGCCAACTTGCTTTGCAATTTCAATCTGGCGCTTGGCGATCAGCGGCCGCGCGATCGACGTGCCAAGCAGATACAGCCCTTCATACAGCGCATTGGCGCGCATCATTGGGAAGACGAAATCGCGGACAAATTCTTCACGCACATCTTCAATAAAGATATGCTCTTCCTTCACACCGGCTTGCCGCGCCTTTTGACGAGCAGGCTCAATTTCTTCGCCTTGGCCCAAATCTGCGGTGAAGGTCACAACCTCACATTGATAGGTTTGTTGCAGCCATTTCAGGATCACGCTGGTGTCGAGACCGCCCGAATAGGCAAGAACGACGCGATGAATATCGGCAGCATTGGGCTTGGTCATGAAAATCCGATCCTGTTGGCTCACAAAAACGTGCAAGCGCGCCTAGGGCTAAAGCCGCGCGAAAGCAACATTTAGGGGACAGAAAAACCCGGTGATCCCAGCCGCGTGGGGCGCGCATGAGGCGAAGAGCGGTCAGCGGCTCTCCATCCATGGGGGGAGGATGGAGAGCCACCGCGCTTGCCCGAAAAGGCAAGCGAAGGCGAAATCGGACGCGGACACTGGAACACAAGGTCCCCCATGGACGCCAGAACCAATGGCCTGCGCCCTGCATCGCCCAACCCATTACGGCGCTTTCAGCCTGCACTTTAGACATTGGGGGTCGGATTTCTGACAGTCCTCAATAAAAAGTCGGACAACCAATATCCTGCAGAAGGTGGCACATAGCTTGCTTGCTCGTTTTCCCTCGCAGTCCCTTGCCCAAATATCGGCAGATCCAGACTGCGTGCCACATCAATAGAGAAAGCGACCGGACGCATGATCACTTGCAATCGCGCCCTATGCCAGCGTGCCCTGCCACGCCATCGCGCTCCGCGCATGGTCGGTTAACGGAAGTCAAAGGCTTGGTTGAAAAGCCCCGTATTGAAGACGCGCCGTCCAACTTGATTGTGTCTGGCCGATATATTCTTCAGCCCGATGTGATGCAGATATTGGATGGCCAAGAAAAGGGCGCAGGCGGAGAGATTCAGCTGACTGATGCCATGGCACAGCTGATTGGGCGGCAAGCCTTTCATGCAGTCACGTTTGAGGGTCGCCGATTTGATTGTGGCAGCAAAGCGGGCTTTGTTGAGGCAACTCTTGCCCTGGCCTTGGCACGCGCTGACCTTGCCGCGGATGTGCGCAAATCGGCCACAGAGCTGCTCAGTCCGGCATGATGCAAACAGGCGGACCAGATCAACAGTTGAACCGCATCCCAAAGCAGGGCATCTGCGGGCCATGTCTCGCCTCTTCATCTTTGGCCTTGGCTATAGTGCCAGCCATATTGCGCAGGCCGCCCAAGCGCGCGGGTGGGAAGTCATTTCCACTGGCACGCAGGGCAGCATCCGCTTTGACGATGCGGCCTCGGTGCGCATGGGGCTGGATGGGGCGACGCATATTTTGTCGTCCGTCCCACCCATGGCGGATGGCGATCCCGTGCTGGAAACCTATGGGGCCGAGCTGAACGCTGGGGTCAAGCGCGGACTATGGCTTGGCTATTTGTCCTCCACAGGCGTTTATGGCGATGTGGGCGGGGCCTGGGTGGATGAAAGTGCGCCAGTAAAAGGCCGCCGCGCCAACCGCAACGAGGCGGACTTGGCCTGGCAAGATTTGGGTGCACGCGTCTTTCGCTTGCCGGGCATTTACGGCCCGGGCCGATCTGCGCTCGACCGCATTGCAGAAGGGCGGGCGCACCGCATTGATGTGGCAGACCAAGTGTTCAGCCGCATCCATGTGGCTGATATTGTTTCCGGCGTCCTCGCTGGCTTTGCCGGGCCATCAGGGGTTTATAATCTGGCGGATGATCTGCCGTGCGGGCAAAATGCAGTTATTGAATATGGCTGCGATTTGCTGGGCCGGGCCTATCCACCGCTGCAATCCATGGATGCAGCGGGCCTTTCCCCCATGGCACGCGCCTTTTATGCCGAAAATCGTCGGGTCGCCAATGGCAAGGCCAAGCGGCTCTTGGGCTGGCAGCCCCGTTATGCAGATTATCGCTTGGGGCTGGCCGCCTGTTACGCCGAGGCCTGACGGGCTGGCGCCAACGCGATCACCATACCAATCATCACAATCACACCGCCTGCTATGGTCAGCGGCACCCAGCGATAGCCCTCAAACAGCGTCGAAATGGCCATGGCCACCACGGGGATGAGCACGTTGGAAAACCCGGCCTTGCCTGGCCCAATGATGCGCACCAAGCCGAAATAGAGCGTGAAGGTGACAGCACTGGCCGCAATCGCCAAATACCCTAGCCCCAGATAAAAGCCGAGGCTGGTCCCCAAAACAGGCGGGCCCAGCGTGATCCATGACCACAGGGCGTTCATGGAAGTTCCAAAAAGCATGGAATAGCCAATCAGGCTCATCATCGGCAGGCGGCGGGCCCGTTCTGTCGCTTGCATCACATTGGCAACAGAGGCTGTCAGAACGGCAGCAATTGTCAGGCCAACGCCCAACAGAGTTTGGCTGGCACTGGCAGGGTCTGCCCGCACTTCATGCACAAACAAAAGCGCTACGCCGACCATTGCCAGCGCCGACCCCAAGACAAAGCGGTGGCTGAACTTATCACCCAAGAAGATGCGGCCCAAAATGGCATTGGGCACCACCAACAGCGCAAAAACAACAGCCACCAAACCCGAGGTGATATGATGCTCTGCCTCATAGACAAGATTGAAATTCATCGTGAATTGCAGGGCGCCAATAAAGGCCGCAAAGCCCAATTCTGCGCGGGTAAAGCGCACGCGCTGGCCGCTAATCGCCGCCGCCACCAGCATCGCCAGCCCAGCGAGCAGAAAGCGATAGGTGACAGACCAGCTGGGCGGCACTTCGGCAATTTGGCCGCGAATGACAAACCAAGTGGAGCCCCAGATCAACGTAATGATCGTAAAGGGGATCAGAACCTTGGGGTTCAAAAAGCTGGGTTGCGCGTGCCGATCCGTCACAAGGCAGCAATCGCATTGGCAAAAGCTGAAATTTCGGTCTCCGGTTGATCCCAACTCACAACAAAGCGCACTTCACCTTCGGCCCAATCATAAAAATCAAAGCCCTGAGCACGCAGCTTGGCCGCTTCATCAGGCGTCATGCGAGCAAAGACTTCGTTGGCCTCAACAGGATGGAGCAATCGGCCCGCACAGGCCTTGGCAAGCGCCTGTGCCCCTGCATTCGCGGCACGCGCGTTGTCCAGCCAGACATCGTTCTCAATCAAGCCCACAATTTGCGCGGCCAGATAGCGCCCCTTGGACAATAAATGCCCAGCGCGCTTGCGCCGTTCCACCACGCCAGCCGCTTTTGCTTTGTCAAAATAGACAAGGCATTCGGCTGACATGCCGCCATTTTTGGTAAAGCCAAAGGACAGCACATCCACGCCCGCCCGCCATGTCACATCGGCAGGCGTGCAGCCCAGCGTCACCATGGCATTGGCAAAGCGGGCGCCATCCATGTGAAAGCCAAGGCGATGCGCTTTGGCAAGTTCGCCCAGTGCAGCCACCTCATCAGGCGTATAGACCCGGCCATATTCCGTGGCATTGGTGATCGACAGCGCGTGCGGCTGTGCCCAATGAACACCGCCCGGCGTGGTCGCCAGCTTTTGCCGCAGCGCCTCTGCCGTGACTTTGGCACCCTCGCCCTCAATCAACGCCAGCTTGGCGCCATGAGTGTAAAATTCTGGCGCGCCACATTCATCATTCTGGATATGCGCGTCCTTATGGCACAGCACGCTGCCATAAGGCGGGCAGAGGCTAGCAAGGGCAATAGAATTGGCGGCAGTGCCCGTCGCAATCCAAACCGCTGTCACGTCCTTTTCAAAGACGCGCGACAACAGAGGTTCAAGCGACTGGCTAATGGCATCCCCATCATAAGCCGTATCGACATGATTGGCCCGAGCCATGGCCTCAAGCACGGCAGGATGCACACTGGCGGCATTGTCAGAAAAAAAGCGCATGGCCAGCCTCTTGGCGGCAGCTTTCCCAGCGGTCAACAGAGACGAAAGGGCGATGGTGCTGCTGGCGAGGATTGAACTCGCGGCCTCTCCCTTACCAAGGGAGTGCTCTACCACTGAGCTACAGCAGCGTGACCATGCAAAATGCGATCGGGCCTTTGGCCAACCGCAATGACGCGCGCCTATGGACAAAAGCTATGGACGGGTCAAGCACATCACGCCAAATGGAGACGAAATGAGCAAGAATAATCCTGACCGCGCCCAGCGCCTTGCCGAAGCTCTGCGGGCAAATTTGCGCAAACGCAAAGCCCCAAAGGATGAGGTCGCAGCGTCAGCACCCGCCCCAGCACCCGCCTCTGCCGCGCCGCAGACAGGCGAGTCCCAAACTTAATTGAGCGGCTGGCAGGCCTGTTGCAGCCAGTTGAGCGCCTCGCCCTCCAGTTGCGGGCCAACACTGTCCAGCACCCGGGCGTGATACTCATCCCACCAGCGCAGTTCATCGCGCGTCATTAAGCTGGTATCCAGCAACGCCCGATCAATTGGCGCAAAGGTGAGCGTCTCAAAGCCCAGATAGCGGCCTTCCGCGCCGGCAATTTCGCGCTCTTCCACCAGAATCAGATTCTCGGTGCGAATGCCAAAGCCATCCGTTTTATAATAGCCGGGCTCGTTCGACAGAATCATGCCGGGCAGCAGAACTTCTTCTGTGCCCGCTTGTCCGCCCGCACTTTTTGCAATGCGTTGCGGCCCCTCATGGACTGAGAGGAAGGCCCCTACGCCATGGCCTGTGCCATGCGCATAATCAACGCCCGCTTCCCATAAGTGCATCCGTGCAAGTGTATCCAACTGGCTGCCCCGCGTGCCGAGCGGAAACACCGCGCGGGCCAAGGCAATATGGCCCTTCAGCACACGCGTGAAGCGGTCCTTCATTTCCGCTGTGGGTTCGCCCGGGCCAACCCAGATGGTGCGTGTCACATCCGTTGTGCCGTCCAGATATTGCCCGCCCGAATCAACCAGATAGATGCTGCTCGGTTCAATTGCCCGGTTGCTCTTTTCATCGACCTTGTAATGGCAAAGCGCAGCATTGGGGCCTGCCCCTGAAATCGTGTCGAACGACAAATCCACCAGCTTGCCTGTCGCTTTCCGAAATTCTTCCAACTGCGCGGCAGCCGACAACTCGGTCAGCGCGCCTTTAGGCGCTTCCACCGACATCCAGTGGAGAAACCGGCTCAGGGCGGCACCATCGCGCTTTTGCGCGGCGCGGTGGCCCGCTTGTTCAACAGGATTCTTAATTGCCTTGGGCAAAATGGTCGGGTCACGCGCTTCGATGATGTGCGCGCCACCTTCGGCCAGCCGCGCAAAAATGGCCGCCACAGCGCGCTCTGGATCAACGGCAATGCGCTTTCCCGACATGGCAGATAAGGCGGGGGTAAAGGCTGCTCGATCATGCACACGCACCGCATTGCCAAGGTGCTGGGCAACAGCCTCGTCCATTTTCGCAGGATCAACATAAAGATCCGCCGTGCCATCGCGGTTGAGCACAGCGAAGGAGAGAGCCACTGGCGTCCGCTCCACATCACTGCCGCGCACATTGAAGGTCCATGCCACAGAATCGAGTGCGCTGATAATTGCAGCATCCAGATTTTGGCTGGCCAGCCAATCGGCCACAGCCTGCCGCTTTTCCGCAGAACTCTGGCCCGTATATTGGTCGTCCAGCACTTTCAGCTTGGCGTCGGACGGCGCGGGCTGATCATCCCACACGGCATCAATGGGGTTGCGCTCCACCGCCACCAATTCCGCGCCCTTAGCGGCCAGCGCCTTCGTCGCGGCATCAACCCAGGCCTTGGTGTGGAGCCACGGATCATAGCCAATCCGCGCGCCTGCTGGCGCATGAGCACCCAGCCATTCCGACACGCTGGTTTCCAGTGTGGATTGATAGGACCAGATGGACCCATCTACCTGTTCCCGCACCTGAATGGTATAACGGCCATCGACGAAAATCGCAGCTTCTTGCGGCAACACAACAGCCGACCCGGCCGATCCGCCAAAGCCCGTCAGCCACGCCAGACGTTGGGCATAGGCCCCCACATATTCTGACATATGCTCATCACAAATGGGCACCACAAAGCCATCCAAACGGTCAGACTTTAACTGCACGCGAAGGGCAGACAGGCGGGCTTCATAAGTGGACATGGACAGTCTTTCCGTCAGGCAAAATTTGTTGAGCTTGGATATAGGCTTTGAGGCGAAGGGCGCAATGCCCTGCCCTAGCCAATTGAGGCATTCAGCCGATCTACCGCTGCCGCATAATCCCCCATAAAGTCTTGCACGACTGAGCGGGCCGACACGATATTTTCGACCAGCCCCACACCCTGTCCGACAAAATAGGTCACTAGGGGCACGGCCTGCGCATTGCCGCCTTCGGCCGATTTGGTGGCCTTATGGATTGCGGGTTCTGCAATCAGCGACTGCATGGGCATGGGAAGTGCGCCGGGGCTGTCTGGCCCTTCCCAGGCCTCAGTCCAGGCTGACACCAATTGGCGGGAATATTTGCCCGTCCGCCCCTTGGAGCGCACCGTATCACGCGAGCGCGCGGCCACCATTTTCTCGCGGAAGATTTGCGAACATTCGCTTTCCGTTGTCGCCAGCCAGACCGAGCCAGTCCACGCGCCTGCCGCCCCCATGGCCATGCACGCCGCCATTTGTGCGCCCGTCATGATGCCCCCTGCCGCCAGCACGGGCACGTCATGGCCTGCAGCTTCCAGCGCGCGCACAACTTCGGGAATCAAAACAATCGTCGAGACTTCGCCACAATGGCCGCCCGCTTCGCCGCCTTGGGCCACAATGACATCACAGCCTGCCTCTGCGAGCCGCAGGGCGTGTTCTTTGGCCCCGGCCAAGGCGCCGACCGGCACATTATGTGCGCGGCCCATTTCAATCATTTCCTTAGGCGGCACGCCCAGCGCATTCACAATCATGCGAATGGGGTGGTTAAACGCGACGCGCAGCAATTCCATTGCTTCTTCGGGCCAAAAGGGCGGCGGCGCATCCTCGGTGCGCGCGCGGGCATGATCGCCTGCGGGGTCCACCCCGTGCGATTTCAGGAGGTTATCAACAAACTCCTTATGTTGT
>JACCEC013228798.1_pt1 | contig 13328 bp, 14 predicted proteins | sample 7450121 | NCBI WGS metagenome assembly JACCEC01 (sample SAMN15323455, study PRJNA562643) | freshwater metagenome | isolation source: river surface water | place: USA:Blue River Watershed | collected 2017-08-18 | reverse complement strand
TTTGGGCAATGACCCCGAACTTGCTCCCGAGAATCAAATTCTTTCAGAAATCAAATGGATGACGCTCACAGAACTTCAATCTTTGGAAAAAAATGCCATCCATCCCTTTTTTCTTGGAATAAAATCGCTCGAGGAATTAGTATTGTGTAAAGGATATTTTAATTTTGAAAATAAATACCTAAAATAGCACGTTTTAAAAACCTTCAACCCTAACTGGATTTCTAAACCTTACTCAAAATGAATCTAACAAAAGTTCTCTCACTCGTATTCTTTGCAGTTGCTGCCTTCCTTGGTTACCTCCTTTGGAAAGGTGTAGATGACGTTGTAGAACAAGAAAAAAGAGTTGCTTTGCTAGAAGCAGCGACTATTGAAAAACTTGAAATGCTTCGCGATGCACAATTGGCCTTCCAGGCTTCCAACGGAAAATATGCAGGCACTTGGGATTCTTTGAAAACATTCATTGAAACAGGGACCATTTGGATTGTGGAACGTACCGAGACTACCAAGCTTCTTGATTATGGAGCGGAAGAAATCAATGTTTCTTACGACACCATCGGTTCAATTGCGGTAATGGACTCATTGTTCAGCCCAGCAAAACATCCTGATTTCAAAATTGAATTATTGCCAGTAGTTCCAGGTTCTGGAGGAAAGCAATTCGAGTTCTTTGCGGACAAAATCGAAAAAACTGGTGGTTACAAGGTTAGTGTTTTTGAAATTCGCGACCCAGCACCAATCAATCCTGAAAGAAGAGCCAATAACAACGAAAAAGCACTACGCGTAGGATCAAGAACTGACGCTTCTACAGAGGGTAACTGGAAATAACCGGTACGAATCTTGGAAAATAACCTCAAGGTACAGACGAGTGATAAGTTTGCTGTTCAACATACAGCTAGCTTATCACTTTTTCTTTACCCCACTTCCCTACATATTTTTGCAAGGGACAAAAACCAAAGTATCACCGCCATTCATTCCTACGAGCGAATTAGCTGGAAAAAACTAGAAGATATTCTTGCGACTGACTCCCTGACTAAACTGGATATTCCGGCCAAGGTCTACGTGCACGAAGAACTTTTTACCTTGATGCCTGGGGTATTTTTTCAACAAGGAAAAGAAAAAGAGTACTTGCAGCTTGCAGGAAAGCTTCCCTCCTCGCCCTATTTCTTCAACACTGGGGTAGATAGCAACAACATCCAATTGCTGAGTTGTATTCCTGATAAATTACAGCAACAGTTTAGCAAGCGATTTTCTGAACTCAAGTTCTACCATGGATCTTGCTCCTTCCTTTCCTACCTATTCAAGGAACGGTTTAACCTTATTGGACAGGAAATTTGGGTCAACGTACTTGATTCACAGTGTTACCTGGCTGGATTTACGGATCAAGAACTTTCAGTATTCAACCAATTTGAGGTAGATTCCAAAGAAGACGTCCTGAAATACGTGATGATTCTGATGGAAACCCTGCAGCATGATCGAAACCATGCTCGAGTAACCCTGTTTGGAGCTACTCCAAAAAATGAAATCACAGAAGAATGGGGAAAAACCTACTTCACAAATTTTAGATTGCTCCGCCCGCATGCCAACCAGAATTATGGACCTGGCCTATCCTCGGATAAATCACCGGCGATTTTTGAATCCTTCTGGCATTACGTCTAATCATGAAAAAAATAGCCATTTTCCCCGGTTCTTTTGACCCCTTTACCAAAGGGCATCACGACATTGTGCTCAGAAGTTTATCGCTTTTTGACGAGGTGATTATCGGGATAGGCTACAACTCTACCAAGAAAAATCGCTACTTCGACATCGAATTGATGGTGGAGAAAATTGAATCTGTCTATGTCGATATGCCAAGAGTATCAGTAGTGGTATACAATGAGTTGACTTCCACACTTGCTAAAAAATACAAAGCCCAATTCCTAATTCGTGGCTTGCGCAATACCACGGATTTTGAATACGAAAATACGATCAGTCAAATGAATCGGTTTTTGAATGAAGAGCTGGATACGGTATTTTTGATTACTTCCCCTCAGTATGCAGCCATCAGCTCAACCGTAATTCGAGAAGTACATCGCTATGGCGGTGATGTAAGTGAATTCCTTCCCTATTCGCTTTAAGCAATTCCAGGTTTTTTCAGGTATTTTTTAAATAAATACCGCATGGAAGGATAGGAATCTATCAAAGCTGTCTTGGCCTCGATCTCTGAAAACCATCGAATATCATCAATCCCTTCTTCCTGCTGAGGCTTCATTACCGTGTCATTTGTGCAAACCATTTGGTACCAATAGGTTTTCTTAAGAATACTTCGCCGGTTTTGGGTGTAGGTATGCCAAGTGGTGCAGACGTGTGTCCCAAGACGAACCTTTACATTGCATTCCTCTTCCACCTCTCGTTTGGCACATTGCTCTGGCGTTTCTCCCTTATCAAATTTCCCTTTAGGAAAATCCCATTTCCCTAGCCGATGAATCAACAAGACCTTTTGCTTTTTGGTCACCACCCCGCCGGCCGCTTTCACAATTAAAAATCTACTCTTTACAAAGGTTTTAAGTTCCTTTTTAGATGCTGTCACCAAGGTAACCGAATCCAGCCGCTTCATTTTTCGGGTTCGCATGAGGTAAAGCAATCGAATTACCAAATCCTGACTAGGCTCATAAAAAATAACATCTCCCTCCCACTCTACATCTTCTGGAATTTCATCCACCTGCTGATAGCTGTGTTCAAAAGACTTGGACGAATCAAGCTCAGCCAAGGAAAGAAGTTCAAGTGGCTTGTCGTTCACAAAGATTTTCATGGGAATGTGCGGCAATGAGTTTTGTTCCGTTCAAAAATGCATAAAAAATTGAAATAATTAGCATGGCACAGAGGATTCTACTTCTTGCTCCCTAGTGCGGTTGAAAGTGGATAATTCCTCGATAAAAAAAATCCAAAGCAAGGGTTTCTGAGCTGAGTAATCCCTTATTTTTACGGCATGGAAATCCTCAGCCCAAGCATCGCTGCAGAAGTAGCGCACTACCTACTCGAAATTCAAGCCATTCGACTTCAACCCGAAAAACCCTTCACCTGGGCCTCGGGATGGAAATCGCCCATTTATTGCGACAATCGACTTTCGCTATCCTATCCTGCGATTCGAAATGCAATCAAAGGCAACCTAGTTCAGGCAGTCAAACAGTTTTTTCCAGCTGCTGAAGCCATCGCAGGTGTAGCTACCGCAGGCATCCCTCAAGGAGCCTTGCTCGCGGATCAACTCGAACTTCCATTCATCTACGTCCGATCCAAGCCCAAAGGGCATGGCATGGAAAATATGATTGAAGGAAAGGTGGTTCCCAACCAGAAAGTCGTGGTCGTAGAAGACCTGGTTTCTACTGGCGGTAGCTCTTTGAAGGCAGTAGAAGACCTTCGAAACGCAGGTTTTGAGGTATTGGGTATGGTGGCTATTTTCTCTTATGGATTTGAAGTGGCTGACAAAAATTTTGCAGAGGCTAGCGTTCCTTTGGTATGCTTGAGCAACTACGATGCACTACTTCCTCAAGCCGTAAAAGAAAACTACATCAATCAATCGACCCTAGCTTCTCTTGCCGAATGGCGAAAAAATCCTAGTGGTTGGATGCAGTAAGGATATTTTGTAAAGTTAATAAAGCATAAAAAAAGCCGCTTAACGGCCTTTTTTTTTGATTCAATAGAATCGTATTTCATTTAGTCCTTCGGAAACCAGGTTGCATACATGGGGTAATTCCTGGCTGTTCGCAAGATGACTTCCCGCATATTATCTCCAATATCCTTGACCTTCTTGGCTGGCATACCAGCATAAATCGAACCCGCTTCCACCACTGTACCTGCAAGGACCACCGCCCCCGCAGCAATAACCGCATCGGAGTGGACAATGGCTCCGTCCATGACAATGGCACCCATTCCTACCAGCACCCGGTCATGGATGATGCAGCCATGCACGATGGCATTGTGCGCAATAGAAACCTGGTTGCCGATGTACGTTCCGGCCTGTTTGTAAGTACAATGAATCACTGCACCATCCTGAATATTGGTATCGTCTCCAATTCGGATTTCATTTACGTCGCCACGGATGACCGCATTAAACCATACAGTACAGTTTTTTCCCAACTTCACATCACCTACTACAGTGGCATTAGGTGCCAACCAGCAGTTTTCACCTAGTTCGGGAGCCAATCCATTTACCTCTAAAATACAAGCCATTGTCTTCTCGCGTTTTGCTTCGTTTGTAAATCTGTTGGGAAATTAAAACATTTCATACAGTCCTGCTTCTTTTTATTCAAATTCAGTGGTACTGGATCCCCACAATTCTTTTCCAGCCCCAATTCTCTTTTCAAAAAATGGTAGTTTAGCACCGCAAAAAGAAAGAACCTTTCAATAACGAAATTCACTTCTATTGCAACAGGCTAATTCCATGGAAAAAAGCTTATTCGACTTTCCCATCCGAAAAATAATCCATTTGGATATGGATGCCTTTTATGCATCTGTGGAGCAATTGGATCATCCAGAATGGAGAGGAAAGCCGCTGGTGGTGGGAGGAAATGAAAGCCGTGGTGTCGTGGCAGCAGCAAGTTACGAGGCACGAAAATTTGGGATTCACTCCGCCATGTCTTCTGCATTGGCCGCAAAAAAATGTGCAAATCTGATTTTTGCCAAACCCAGGTTTGAGCGCTACAAGGAAATCTCCAGTCAAATACAAGAGATCTTCTTTGAATACACCGAATTGGTGGAACCACTCTCCTTGGATGAAGCCTTTTTGGATGTAACCGAAAATAAGTTTGATCTAGATTCTGCTGTGCTGATAGCCACCGAAATCCGAGAAAAAATCAAGGTGAAAACCGGTTTGAATGCCTCTGCCGGTATTTCCTACAATAAATTTTTAGCCAAAATCGCTTCCGACTTGAATAAGCCCAATGGGCAGGCAGTCATCCTTCCAGAAGAAGCGGAGGCCTTTCTTGAAAAACTACCCATCGGGAAATTTTTCGGAATCGGAAAAGTGACAGCGGAAAAAATGAGACAAGTCGGCATTCATTGCGGGAAAGACTTGAAGGAGTATTCGCAGCAGTACCTAGTCAAAAAGTTTGGCAAGTCCGGCGAGCATTATTTCCATATCGTCCGTGGAATTCACCTTTCCCCGGTTCAAGCACATCGAGAACGAAAATCCTTAAGCGCAGAAAACACCTTTGAAAAAGACTTATTTCTATCCCATGAATTGGAACAGCAACTGGAATTGATCTACCAGGAACTGATTCGCCGATTGGAAAAAACAGGAATTCAGGGCCGAACCCTCACCCTAAAAATCAAATACAACGACTTTTCACTCCAAACTCGGAGTAAAACTTTGGAGCGATTTCCGAATGAGGTACAGATTTGGCAAACAGCCATCGAACTTCTTCATCAAGATTCGCTACCCAAACCCGTTCGACTGCTAGGTTTAGGCGTCTCCAACTTTTTTGAGGGTGAGGACAGTGGGGCTATCGCCGAACAATTGCCTATTCCATTTTAAAATCTAGGTTCAAAAAGAAGAATAATCCTGACATTTTGTCTGTATTTTCTTAAATTTGCAAGCAGTTACAGCGCTACAGCGTTGTAATTGGATTACTCCTCAAAATCTGAATTCGATTACGCTTACGATACAACTCCATGGATCTGATCAAAGACATTGACATTCTATCCCCTGAAGAAGCACAAGCCTGTGATTTTAAAACTACCGAAGACCAAAGTACAGGTAAAGAAAAAAAGGTATACATCGAAAGTTACGGTTGCCAGATGAATTTTTCGGATTCGGAAATTGTCGCATCCATCATGAAAGAAAATGGCTACGACACCACTTCCGATGTAAAAAAAGCGGATGTCATCTTCCTCAATACCTGTTCGATCCGAGAAAAAGCAGAACAAACCGTTCGCAACCGACTCACCCATTTCAATGGACTGAAGCGCCACAAACCCAGCATGACCATTGGGATTCTGGGCTGCATGGCGGAGCGCCTCAAAGAAAAACTTTTGGAGGAGGAGAAAATTGTTGACCTCGTCGTAGGTCCCGATGCCTACCGTGACCTGCCAAACTTAGTGGCTACAGCGGAAGATGGACTCAAGGCAATCAATACCTTCTTGTCTAGAGAGGAAACTTATGCGGACATCTCCCCTGTTCGTCTCAACTCGAATGGGGTCTCCGCATTTATCTCCATCATGCGCGGATGTGACAACATGTGTTCCTTCTGTGTGGTCCCCTTTACCCGAGGTAGAGAGCGAAGCAGAGATCCTGAATCCATCCTAGCTGAAGCGAGAGACCTATGGAGCAAAGGCTATAAAGAAGTTACCTTATTGGGTCAGAATGTAGACTCCTACAAATGGTCTCCCGAGGAAAACAACAAAGCACGATTGAATAAAAAAGAGGGAGAAGTCACTGAGGTCATCACCTTTGCCAACCTATTGGAGCAGGTAGCCCAGGTAAATCCGCTCTTGCGCGTTCGCTTTTCAACCTCGCACCCCAAGGACATTACCGACGAAGTCCTGCATACCATCAAAAAGTACGACAATATCTGTAAATACATCCACCTTCCTGTACAGTCGGGCAACTCCAGGGTGCTCGAACTGATGAACCGAACCTATGACCGAGCTTGGTACATGGATCGCATACGCGCCATTAGAGAGATTCTGGGCGAAGAATGTGGGATTTCTTCCGACATGATTGCTGGATTTTGCTCTGAAACCGAAGAAGAACACCAAGACACTTTAAGTTTAATGGACTTCGTGAAATACGACTTTTCGTACATGTTTTACTACTCCGAACGTCCCGGTACCCTTGCAGCCAAAAAATATGCAGATGATATCCCTTTGGAAATCAAAAAAAGAAGGTTGGCCGAGATTATTGAAAAGCAAAGCCAGATTTCCCACGAACGAAACCTTCTGGATCTTGGAAAGGAACAAATCATCCTGATAGAAGGCACCTCTAAAAAATCAACTAGCGAATTAAGAGGTAGAAATTCTGCCAATAAGATGGTGATCATTCCTGGAGAAGGATTGAAACTTGGAGACTATGTACGCGTGAAAATCACCGAATGCTCTCCTGCCACTCTTTTTGGGGAAGTCCTGGAAATAAATCCTTCTGCACTATGATCACAGCAGCAGAAATTCAGAGTGTCAAGCAGCGTTTTGGGATCATAGGTCACAGTCCCCTGCTCAATCATGCCATTCAGGTGGCCATGCAGGCAGCACCAACGGAAATGACCGTACTGATTACTGGAGAAAGTGGGAGTGGTAAGGAAAGCTTTTCCAAAATCATCCATTCCCTTTCCCTTCGCAAGCATGGAAAATTCATTGCCATCAACTGTGGAGCGATCCCAGAGGGCACCATTGATTCCGAATTGTTTGGTCACGAAAAAGGCTCCTTCACCGGTGCCCATGAGGCTAGAAAAGGATATTTTGAAGTCACGGATGGGGGCTCGATCTTCTTGGATGAAATTGGAGAAATGCCCTTGGGAACTCAAGCTAGGCTACTCCGCGTATTGGAAAATGGAGAATTCATCAAAGTAGGATCCTCCAAGGTGCAGAAAACTAACGTGCGCGTGATCACGGCTACCAATGTCAATTTGATCAAGGCTGTAGAAAAGGGAAAATTCAGAGAAGACCTCTATTACCGTTTGAATACCGTCCCCATTTTCGTTCCCCCACTGCGGGAGCGAGGGGAGGATATCTTGCTGCTTTTCAGAAAGTTTACCGGTGATTTCTCAGAAAAATACCATGTCAAGCCCATCACCTTAGATGCTGCCGCTCAGGAAGTGCTGCTTCGCTATCCCTTTCCAGGCAATATCAGGCAATTAAAAAATATCGCGGAACAGGTATCGCTTCTAGAAGAAAATCGTGAGGTAGACGCCCTCACCTTGTCAAGGTACCTGCCTGAAGCAACTGCACGCCTACCCTTGGCCTTTAAAGCTGGGGCTGCAGAATCCATGGACTTCTCCGAACGAGACATCCTATATAAAGTCCTTTTTGACATGAAAAAGGACATGCATGAATTAAAAAAACTCATTCTAGAATCCTACCAGAGTGGGGGCATCAATTCCTCACTGATGCAAAAACATCAGGGCCTTTTTGAAGATATGGAAGCCAGTGTTGTCCCCAAGGAAGGTTCTGATACCCAATCCCAATTTACCATGCCTTTGATGCTCGAGTCAAAAGGCAAGGAAACGCCACAAGATTCGGATTACGAAGAGGAAGTGATCGAAGATATTGTGCATGAAGAAGACGATAACTCCCTTTCTTTGGAACGAAAGGAAAAAGAAATGATTCTAAAAGCACTTCGTAAGCACAACAACAAACGAAAGTATGCGGCCAATGACCTCGGAATATCCGAACGTACGCTCTATCGAAAAATCAAACAATATGATATTGAATAGATTTTGGCTCCTCTCGCTCCTGCTCTGTTTGGGACTTTCTGCCTGTTCGGTAAAGTATAGCTTTACAGGTACCAACATCAATTACGAGCTCGTAAAAACATTCTCTGTCGAAAATTTTTTTAACGACTCTGGGAGCGGTCCTGCCAACATGGAGCAGCGATTTACTGAAGCGCTGAAAGAATACTACCAGCGCAACACCCAATTGGAGCTTGTTCGAAACAATGGAGACTTGCAGTTTTCTGGATCCATAGTCCGGTATTCCTTGTCTCCTCAGGCGGTGGTATCCTCAGGGGATCCGAATCTTCCCGATCGAGCTGGACAGATGCGATTGACCATTGCCGTAGAAGTAGAATATGTCAACTTGAGTAATGAAGAAGAGAATAAAAAGCAAACCTTCACCTTCTTCCAAGACTACGATCCACGAACTACTACTTTGCTGGATGTAGAAAGTCAATTGGTAGAAGATATATTCGAAACCATCATTCAAGATATTTTCACAGCTACTGTGGCCAACTGGTAAAATCCGTATATTGAATTCAAATTAACTGCAGTGAACGCAACTCAATTTCTAGAACTCATCCAAAAAGCAGATCAGCTGGAAAATGCAGATTACCTCCTACTCAAGAAGGTTCAGAAAAATTTCCCTTTTTTCTACATTTCCCATGCGCTATCCACACGCTTTGAGGTAAAGAATCAAGATAGCATTCCCTCCCTTACTTTTGCCGCCGTCACAAGTGCTGATCGGGTATGGCTAAAGAACTGGTTGTATCAACCTCTAGCTGCGATAGATGCAAAGCCTGGAGAAACTGAAGAGGAAACCAGCAATCCCAAACGCAAAAAAAGACCTGCTCCAAAGGAAGATTTAATTGAAAGCATCAAGCGGAAAGAGAAAAAGGAGATTGTAGATGCCAAAAAGCGTGAGCAAATCGATCTCATCAAGGCCTTTAGTAAAAAGGAAATTAAGTTGGCAACGATCAAGGAAATCGAAGCCAACCAAAATAATGAGAATTTGGCCGATGCTAGTACAAGCTTAAATGATGGTTTGATGTCTGAAACATTTGCCAAAATTCTCCTGCAGCAAGGTAAAAAAGCACAAGCAGTTGAAATTTATGAGAAGCTTGCTTTGAAGTTTCCCGAGAAAAGGGCTTACTTTGCGGACTTAATTGAAAAATCAAAAGAATAATTCAATCGATATGTTTACGATATTAATCAGTGTGATTTTGGTTCTAGCGGTATTGCTCATCTTGGTGATCCTAGGTCAAAACTCTAAAGGTGGAGCAGGTGCTGCTTTTGGTGGTAGTGCTTCACAAATTATGGGTGTAACCCGTACAGGGAATGTACTTGAAAAAGCAACCTGGATTTTAGCAATTTCAATCATGGCACTTGTACTAGTTTCTTCAGTACTATTTACCAGCGGACAGCCAAATCAGTTCTCTTCTCCGAACATTGAAACTGCCAAAGAACAGGCTGTTGCTCCAGCATTTGGTGATACTCAAAATGCCCTTCCTGCTCAGGGAGCAGCTGCTCCAGCTGATTCTACAGCAACTAAGTAAATCCATAGGTCAAAAATTGAGGAGCCTTACTATTTGTAAGGCTCTTTTTTTGTCCGAATGACAAGTGGATGACAGGAAGATTCAAAAAAGAGAAATTTTGGCAGATGGAGCAGGTGTTAAAAATGCCAATCCTGAAAGAATTCTGAAGATTTAGCGCCGATTTGTCAGAATTAAGGCCGATTTCACCCTTGGCACAAGAAGTGCAGATAGGTACACGTAAGTTTACTATAACCCTTAACATCTTATATCTATGTCAAAAGTGAACATCAAACCTCTTGCAGACCGAGTATTGGTTCAACCAGCAGCTGCAGAAGAAAAAACCGCCTCCGGTCTTTACATTCCGGACACTGCAAAAGAAAAACCTCAGAAAGGACTAGTAGTTGCAGTTGGTAACGGCAAAAAGGATGAACCATTGACGGTAAAAGTTGGAGACACTGTGTTGTACGGCAAGTACTCTGGCACAGAGTTGAGCGTCGATGGAAACGACTACCTCATCATGAGAGAGTCCGATATTTTCGCAATCCTGTAATTAATTAATCACACCCTGAAAAATTTAACTAAAAATGGCTAAACAACTATTTTTCGATACAGACGCTAGAGACCGTCTCAAAAAAGGCGTTGACGCACTTGCTGACGCTGTAAAAGTAACCCTAGGCCCAAAGGGTAGAAATGTCATCCTTGACAAGAAATTTGGCGCTCCTACCATCACCAAAGACGGTGTATCGGTAGCAAAAGAAATCGAACTAAGCGAGCCTATTGAAAACATGGGCGCACAATTGGTGAAAGAAGTTGCTTCCAAAACTGCTGACCAAGCGGGTGACGGAACTACTACTGCTACTGTATTGGCGCAAGCAATCTTCGGTGTAGGTATCAAAAACGTAGCAGCTGGTGCTAACCCAATGGATCTAAAAAGAGGCATTGACAAAGCAGTAACTGCTGTAGTGGCTGAATTGAAGGCCAATTCTAAGCCAATCTCTACCTCCAAGGAAATCGCACAGGTAGCTACTGTGTCTGCCAACAATGACGAGGAGATCGGTAAAATGATCGCCAATGCCATGGATAAAGTAGGTAAAGACGGCGTCATCACTGTGGAAGAAGCCAAAGGAACTGAAACCGAAGTGAAGACAGTAGAAGGTATGCAATTTGACAGAGGATACCTCTCCCCTTACTTCGTGACCAACACGGAAAAAATGGAAGTGGAACTGGATCATCCATACATCTTGATCTACGACAAGAAAATCTCTTCCATGAAAGAGTTGCTTCCTGTACTTGAGCCAGTAGCTCAGTCTGGAAAGCCTTTGTTGATCATCGCAGAAGATGTGGATGGTGAGGCTCTTGCTACACTTGTAGTCAACAAAATCAGAGGTGCCTTGAAAGTAGCTGCTGTGAAGGCTCCTGGTTTCGGTGACCGAAGAAAAGCCATGTTGGAAGACATTGCTATCTTGACTGGTGGTACTGTAATCTCTGAAGAAAGAGGTTTCAAGCTAGAAAATGCGACTCCAGACATGCTTGGAAGAGCAGAGAAAATCAACATCGATAAAGACAACACCACAGTAGTAAACGGTGCTGGCGATAAGGGTGCGATCAAAGGCAGAATTGCTGAGATCAAAGCACAAATCGAAAAAACTACTTCTGATTACGATCGTGAGAAACTGCAGGAAAGACTTGCTAAGCTTTCTGGCGGTGTAGCGATCTTGTATATCGGTGCAGCTACAGAAGTAGAAATGAAAGAAAAGAAGGACCGTGTAGACGATGCTTTGCACGCTACTAGAGCGGCTGTACAAGAAGGTGTAGTTGTAGGTGGTGGTGTAGCGCTTGTTCGCGCTGGTTCTGCCCTTGACAAGTTGAAAGGGGATAACGAAGACCAGGATACCGGTATCAACATCATCCGCGTAGCGATCGAGGCTCCTTTAAGAACCATCGTTAGCAATGCAGGTGGAGAGCCTTCTGTCGTGGTCAACAAGATCCGTGACAACAAAGGCAACTATGGCTACAATGCGCGTACAGACAAATACGAAGACCTATTCAAGACAGGTGTGATTGACCCTACCAAGGTGACTCGTTTGGCGCTAGAAAATGCAGCCTCTATCGCAGCCTTGCTATTGACTACCGAGTGTGTGGTAGCAGATGTGAAGGAAGACGCTCCTGCTATGCCTCCAATGGGCGGCGGCGGAATGGGCGGCATGATGTAATCAAACATGCTTCCAAACAAAAAGGAGATCCATCTGGATCTCCTTTTTTTGTTTAGCCCCGAATGGGTTTATAATTTATTCAACCCTGATTTTCTAGGAAGTTGCTTGATCTTCTACTTTGTAAGCACACCCCTTATTTAGTCAGGTGCTGCTGTAGGGAATTAATTTTTCTCCATTAAGAAGAGGTACTCCAGGTATTTTCCGTCGCTAGTAATCCATTCGTTGGTCCAACGCATTTGACCCATGACATTTTTTTTGTAATCAATCTCCAAGGCTCTGATCATTTTACCGGCCGAATTGATAATGTCAAACAATTCCTCTTTCGTAGCCCTACCACCAGAGCTATAGGAAAGGAGTATATACCGTGAATTTGTATCATTGATTAATTTCCGGATTGCTTGCAGCGCAATAAATTGTCCATTTTCATCCTTTCTAAATTCTTCAAAAATGGAAGCCGCTACCCCATCTCTGGAGTCTTCTCTTCGGTTTACTTTCCCAAAGAGTTTGGGTTGATCATTCAAAATGACAGATGTCCAAATGTGGTAGTAGGAATTGTATCGGACACGGCTTGGAGGCATTTTCTCATTGTTGGAACCATAGGGTGGGTCAAAATAGGCTAAATCATAGGTTCTGCCTTTGACCGTATCAAAAATATCTCCTCTCAAAACAGTGTTTTCTCGTTTGTTCTGAAATAACATGGGCACTTTTAAATGAATATCGTTGTGTGATCGTGGAGACCAGTCTGCGAGATAGGCTGCGTAATGTCCTAAAGTGCTATCCACAGCATCTAATGCAAGAATGAGGCTGGTTAAGGCCACAGATTTTGTAACTGTATCTAAATTCAGCCTGTCTATCTCCTCACGAATTGCATCGAGTTTTTTTGTATTCTTTAATTGGAAAGGTCGTTTTTCCGTGTTTTCAAGCGTGCCACCATAATGTGCTGAAAACCAACCTTCATAGCCCTGTATGGAGTTTAAATGGTCAATTAATTGTTTGTATTCCGCAGGTTTTTTAGTGTTCAGCAAATAGGCGCTCGCAAGGGTTTCTGACCATACCGAAATATCGCTTGAGGTGGTCTGGAAGCCTGCTTGAGCCAAGGCTTGGGAAACTCTTGTAGAACCACTGAAGCCGTCGAGTACATTGTCTACCTTGATTTCTGAAATCATGTCAAAAATGTAGGGCAG
>JACCEC011498237.1_pt1 | contig 13328 bp, 16 predicted proteins | sample 7450121 | NCBI WGS metagenome assembly JACCEC01 (sample SAMN15323455, study PRJNA562643) | freshwater metagenome | isolation source: river surface water | place: USA:Blue River Watershed | collected 2017-08-18 | reverse complement strand
TTGTTGTCCCAAGTAAATCTTACAGGTATTCTCTTGATGATTGATGCAGGTAGTTCCGTACATTTTTTCCCCCACTGTTTCTCGGTATATCCCTTAATAAACTTCTCGTATATGTCGGTACCGACCATGGACAAAGCCTGTTGTTCTAAGTTGGTTACAGGACCTTTGTATCTTTGTTCCTCTATCTTTGCCTTTGCTTGTTCTTCTGTCTTTACACCCCACAGTTGGTAGAATGTCCACATATTAAATGGAAGAGTGTATAACTCTTCTTTGTAGTTTGCTATGGGTGAATTAACAAACTGTTTAAAATCGGCGAATTGGTTTACCCAATCCCATATCTTTTTACTGTCTGTATGAAATATGTGTGCACCATATCGGTGAACATGAATTCCGTCAATATCTTCAGTATAACAGTTACCCCCAATATGACCTCGTTTGTCTATTACCAGTACTCTATGATTTTTACCCAACTCGTAGGCACAGGTTGCTCCGAAGAGTCCTGCACCTACAATTAGGTAATCATATTTGTTATTCGAAATCAAATTCAACACCGTCAGAACTTAATACAGGTTCATCAATTCTACGTTGGAGATTATCTGACCACTCTTGTAAGAAATTTGATGTGTTATGGTAACAACGGTCTTCAATCAAGAAACACATCTGAGGGAATGGATTCACTCTTTCTTGTCTCATCATAATCTGCAAGTATCCATAGATTTCTTCGTATCTTCTTTGAGTTTCCAAGAAGAAACACAAGTAAAGTAAGTGTTCGTTTCTCATTGGAGCAAATGCTTCTGCCTGATGAAAACACTTCTCAGCCTTCTCCAAGTCACCAATTACCTCCCAAGCCTGAGCCATCAAGATAAATGCGAAGTAAGCCATCTCATCAATTCTTGCGGGTGTACCAGTTACATAGTAGTTATGAGAATACTCCATAAACTTCTCATAGTAGAAAATACATCTTCTTGCAAATTCTTTTGAGTGGTCTAGTCCAAATGGAAGTTCATCAGATTTACCCCAACAATCAGAATATGATTTTGCCACGTACCAAAGGTGATACAAATCTTCTTTAACAGTATTACCAACCACTTTATCAATTTCAAGTTCCAACGCGTCTTTCAAGAACTTTCTTGGAACATGCCAAGTCTGTCCGTCACTGTGAACCACGTGTCTGAATCCTTCAGGAAGAGTGATTCTAACAAACCCCTCACCAACCTCAGGTAAATGGATTGTTTCGTGTCTCTTATCGTGTTGGAAGAACCATGGTCGGTCAGCATTCCACAACCAAGTTCTGTAGTATCTCATACCGTTTGCGTGAGCAATTACGTTATACGAATCCACACTCAAGTCATCCAATACGGACCAATCAAAATCTTCATCAACCTCAAGAATCTCATCAGCATCCATTCTCAAAATCCATTGCCATCCGTGGTCTGCTTGGAGGCATGTCTTCAAAGTATGGTCTCGGTTCCAACCTGGATATTGCCATTCAATTTCATAAAGGAAACCAGGGATTCCTTTTTCCGCAAAGAAGTTACGGATAATATCCTGAGTCCCGTCTTTTGAACCGTTATCTTGGATAACCCAATAGTCAATGTGTCTCCACACTGTTTCCAACATTCGGGTTATTGTTGGTGCCTCGTTGGCAACCATTGCGTTTAAACACAATTTAATCTTCTTGTTCTTATTCATAGATGTAATTCATTACTTGTTCTTCATTATAAAACTTTCTCACTCCCCCACGGTTTTGAAACTTCTGAGAGTGACCCAGTTCTTCATCCCAATTCCAATCTTCAAAACCCAATTCAATAATTCTCTCATGAATTCGTTTGTCGTAATGGTCTCGGATTAATCTTGCTCTACGATTGATGTCTGTCGCGTTATTATCAACCGTTGAGTTCTTATTGTTATATTGGATGTATAACATTTTCTTGACGTGAATCATTCGTGTATGTAGAAATGTACGAACAATAAGTTCAAAGTCATCAGCAACAGGTGTCAACTTATTGTGTCCACCAATCTCATGATACAGTTTTCTCTCCCACATTCTTACGTGGTTTGGCATTGATATGTTAAACCGTATGGATAATGGGTTAATATCAGGGTACCAATGTGCCAATCTCTCAACACCATCAACCATAACTTTGGTATGTCCCGCATATCCAAAGTCAAAGTAGTTATCGTGTCTTGCATACCAATCACCAGACCAATCGTGGTCGTAGTATTTGAACTCACCATCCTCGTAACACTCGGTCACGTCTGTGTATAGGAAACCAGCATCAGGATATTGGAGGATGGCATCGTGAGAGATTTGTAAACACTCTGAAGTTAACGCATCATCGTGGTCCAACTCAACCAACCAATCCCCATCACCAAGTGTTGCCGCTCTGTGTTTCGCTAAACCAACGTTACCACCTGTAATTGGATACAACTTATATGGTTTTACCCTGTAGTCCTTCTCAGCAATTTTCTTGAGAATATTCCATGTAACTTCATCAGGTGAATCATCCAACACAATCCACTCCCAATTGGTGAATGTTTGTTTCTTTAGACTCTCATAGGTTCTGTAAATCCTTTCGTTTGTCTTATACGTTGGAGTAAACACTGAGAACCGTGGACGTATGTAGTCGGTATTTCTGAAAACAGACTGACATACAATTACGTTTGCCAAGACCATATCAGGTAACGGTTCGTCATAGTGAATATGAAATCTCGTTAGATGGAAATGTGGTATTTCAATGTTCTCATCAAAAGAAATGATTAGGTCGGGTTTGTACTGTGTATAATCTTCAATAACTCTATTCTCATAGGGTAGAGAATACACCATAACCTCATCATGGAGGTGTTCCTCCCAGTAAATGTCTGAATGTAATATAATCTCACCCAAAGTGTGCCAACCGTAAACGATTGCCGATGGTTTTTTTGTCCGCATACAACGAAATTATAGGTAAACAACTCTATGAGTCAATTGAGTTTTTTTAAGAAAAATATTTATTTAGATGTTACAGGGACTATTACCACTGATATTGGTTTTTATCCTCCTTGGGATGCTCAGTGTTGTAGTTCGTAAGAAAAAATAAAGGGTCTCCTTTTACAGAGACCCTCACACTTTAGGACAACATTTCCAACATAATACTTCTGTCACCCTCCCACTTCTTGATTTGTGATTTTGGAATCCAAAACTCCATCAAACCAATCTCTTCCACTCGTTTGAGGTAGTCCTCACGATACTGGTCCGCCTGAGACCTGTCGGTGATGTATGGGACCCTCATGTGTTTAGAACAAATCTTACCCATACCTGTCAACATTGAGAACTCATCGGTCAAGGTCTTGGCACAACACATACAAACCTTACTACGTTTTACGGTCATCTTACCTTGGAACTTCACCGCTTTTGGTGACATACCCAACAACTTGGTGATATCAATCAAGGTTGGGTTGAACTCAAGACCGTAGGTCTCCTTGAGTTGTTGACCAATCTTACGACCAATCAAGATGGTCTCACCAGGAGTCGGAATACGGAGTTTAAGAACCTTCTCTTTGTACTCCTCCTTGTCAATCTGAGCGATTGCTGCGGTGATTTGTTTGTCGGTCAAAGTTCCCCACTTTTGGAACTTCTCGGCGATGTCCTTTACGAACTTACTTTCCCCTGTGTATTCAACGATACGTTTGAGCTCGGGACGCTCATCTACAGTTACCTTAGTTGGTTGACTGTTAAGACATTTTTCTGCGGCTTCCATTTGTTTTGGTGTTAAACGTCCCCACTGGTTAAGAGACTCTTTCATTTTGTTGATGAAACTGTTGTTTCCTTGGTAGTTACGAACTTTCTCGGTGATTTTGATGGTGTCAGTCATGGTTGTTGTCATTTGTTATACAAAGATACAAATAAACTTCAATCCCACAAGCAAAAAAGAAAAAAATCCCCCCTTTTTTTCAGAGGGGATTCTCACTCTTAGTTTTGAGTGAAGGCTTTGTCAGCCCAAGTTTTAGCTCCCATAAAGTCCCAAATCTTCATATCACACATGTTGGGGAAACTACTTCTCATGTCACCCACAGTCAACACATCCAAGAACCCTTTGTCAATCCCGTGCCACTTGTTACCCTTGGTGGTGAAAACGTTCATCCAAAGACCGTGTTCAGTTTTTACTTGGATGTTAACAAGGGCGTTTTTCTTGTAACCCGCAATCACACTCTTTGGTGTTCCTTTGGTGTCATGCATCGAGATGAAACCCGCTTGACATTTTCCTGCGATACGGAACTCGTATTCTGCGTTTACGTCTTTGATGTGGTTAGAGACAGTAACAGACAGACGCTTACCATCGATGATGGTTTCAAAGGAACCGTAGAATACGTCTCCTGACATTACGCCTTCAGTAACTTTGATGATTGATTGGGTCGGGGTAGAGATTGTGTTTGTCATAGTGGTGGTTGTTTTTAACACTACAAAGATACGCGTAAAATCCGAACTGCCAAACTTTTTTTTAATTTCTACAAGAACGGTCACAAGTTTGTCCAAAACCATCAATGTAACCTATTCTCATATCAACGTGTGTATTTTTAGTATACCTTGTTTTTCTACCACAAACAACACAACTGTCATATTCATCATCAGAACGTTCTTCAATACCAACGACCTGTCCATCATCATCAATAACTAACTTGACATGCTCATCAGAATTTTTCACACGGTTATCACTCTCATTCCAATACTTTTCTCTAACGTATTTTCCGAGTTCCAAATCATTTGGTCTTTCCAAAATTTCAAGGTTTGTGATTTTTATTTCCATTTTTATTTTAATAATACATACCAAATGTTGAGAAAAAAATACTATCAATTCACTTTTATTGTATTTATATTAAAAGTCATACTGTGACCAACGAGAAAATTTATCAATTAGTCTTAAAATACTCTTACCTGTTTGAGGAAACCCCAAACATAATTGACCTCATTACTAAACAAATGAATAAATTATGGGATTGGGAATATGGTGGAAGATTTAAAAGATTTACAAATGATGATGATGCTCGATTTGCACTCATATTATTTCTACATAGAAATGGATATTCTTATGAACAAATTATGAATAAGATTAAAAACAGTACCGCAATAATCCTTAGTACCGATAATGAACAACGTGTTTCAGAAGAGTGTTCTGAATGTGAGGGAAGCGGTCGTGAGGATTGTACAGTGTGTGATGGTAGTGGAACAGTTGAATGTCACGAATGTAACGGGACTGGAGTAATAGACGGTGAAGATTGTGAATATTGTGACGGAACAGGTGAACTTGATTGTGGTGAATGTGATGGAGATGGTCATGTTGATTGTGGTGAGTGTTATGGTGGTGGTGAGATTCATAATCCTGACAAAACTGTAATTACAATAACAACTTATATCACTTTTAATCCTGTAGTCGCCAATTATTTTAGAGAAAATATTAACGAAGTTGTTCCTGAAATTTCAAACGCCATGTACGATGAGTTACATAGATTGGATGAAAGTGAATATACAGTTGAATTGAAAAGTATTTATGAAGGGATGTCCAATTATGTTATTGATGTTACTTCAGACCCAAAAGAATTGGTTGACATAATTTCAGACGCAACATACAATTTTGAAAGGAATTACTTATGGACTTTAACAGCATAGTAAAATTTTTAAAATCCAGAGGTGGATATCCTAATCCAAATATGAATTTATATTTGGAAATGTTTGACATGACTCAATCAGAGTTTCTTATGTCTATGTATGAGTCCTTAGGTAAAGAAGGTACAATTACACTATTAACTAAGTCAATCAAAAAATTAAGTAAAGACCAACCATTCAGGATTGATGTAACACTTTTAGAACCTGATTCATTTATTGAAATAGATTTTTCAAACGCAAATGTCTATCTTGCCGATATTAATGATGAACGATACGCAACATCAATAATTGAAAATTGGGTAATAACAAATTCAAGCGTAATCTATAGACATATCAATGATGATGGTGAAGAAGAAATGAAACATTTTGACATTGACGGTTTATTAGATTTTTTATGGGATGAAAACCCATATGATTACTCAGACGCGTTAAATGAATGGGTATCGTTCATGTCAAAACAAATTGCAATATACTTAGGTGTTCCTGTAGGACTAAGTGATAGGATGGTAAAATAAAAAAAGGTCAGACATTGTCTGACCTTTTTGGGACTGACCGAATGACAGTCAATCACTCCACCACCTGACATTATGTCAGGAAATTATTTGGTAACCAAAGCTTCCACTTTAGATTTCATATGTTCTGACAAACTAACTTCACCAACTGTAGGTGTAACCAATGAAGTCAAAACAATTGAATCAACCAAATACTTGTAAGGAATGTGAACCAAGAAGTCGGTACCGTTGAAGAAATCTAAATCTCCTTTTAGTTCCAAACAACCGTGAACCATTTTCAAAAACAACTTAAACTGAACACCATCAACGAAGGTTTCATTCAAGAGGGTTCCGAACTTCTCGTTCTCAATCCGAATATTGTATGTAAAATTTATTTTCATATCTGTTGTTTAACACTACAAATATAAAAAGAACTTTCCATATAAACAAAAAAACCCGAAGATTTTTTTCTTCGGGTTCTGGCACTTAGGTTGAGAATACACCTTTGATTGAGAATCTTTAGGAACATTATTGTTTCTTTCCGTTTCCACTACCTTTTGAGTAGTAATTCTCAGTGACGGTTCCTTAGGGGTACCACTCCTTGAGTTGTAGCTTACTCTCTTTTTACTTGTTACTCTCCGAGGTTGCCACCCCAGTGAATCCTTGCGGGATTAGAGAACGTTCTCAAGAATCGTTTGGGTCTTGGGAACCCACAACGGCAATGAACGTCTCATTACTATGTAGTCACCTTTCACCTACAACTGACGGACACTTTTCCTTTGTCTTTTAGTATTTGCATACTTCAAAAATGCAAAGTCTGTGGTTTGTGGATGGATGAAAGTAGTGGTCCGCCGACCAGCCAAGCCATCTTTTGAACGACTCGATACTATACTACTCTCTGAGATATCCCTACCTCAATACTTTAAGATTACTTCGTGACTCATGTCTTGGTAGACAATGGTCAAGGATGATTTCGGCACCACCCGTTTGTCATCATACCTTTCGGTTTTAAGTACCCTTTGATATTGAATCCCGCAGTTATAAGGTTGGATGACCTTATTTCCCACATCAATTCTACGAGTTATTCTTATTGTTCTTCCGAACTCAACTCAACGACCCACATCGCTGAGTCATATTTCCATTTCATCTACAGTGTCACCCTCGATTACTAAGGACCTATGATATCCCGCTTGCCTACTCGAGTTGATAAAACCGAAGTTTTAAAAACCGCAATCTCTTTAAACCTAGAGAGACCACTTTATCCCACTTTCGTGGTTTATTTAACGACCATAGGCGGCCGATTATCTTTTCTCAGTTTGTTAGTCAAAATCAACCCAAGGGTCTCATCATCAAACATCCTGACGGATAAATTCGTTATGTTAAAGAACGTATTCAGAGTAAGGAAACCACGGTTTTAAAGAATATCTCCAACCTTTCTCCGAATTGTTACACAAAGATACAACAGTTTTTCATTCTGTCAAGCACCTTTGTGATTTTTTTTTGTAGCGGGAGAGGGAATCGAACCCCCGACCTCAAGGTTATGAGCCTTGCGAGCTACCGCTGCTACTATCCCGCGATATATTTTAAAGAACGAACTCCGAAAAAAAGTCCCACAACTTATCGTATTCTCTCGAACACTCGTTGTAGGACCATGAATTGAGGATTTAACTCCTCTTCTTCCGAGTGTCTCACAAATTTACAACAACTTTTTATGGTTGTCAAGGGGCTATGTGAAACTTTTTGTGGGGTGTTTCTACCTTTCGGTAGAGATTATAAATATAGTCATACTATTGAAAAGTTCAATCCTTTTCAAAAATATTTTCTAAAATTCTTTTTAAATACGTACCAGTGTCCATGTTTTTGACTTTGTCCCATCCAAAGTACCCACATTCAGTATGTTCATGTCCATCTTGGGCAGTTTCAAGGTTGGGGTACATATACTCATGGGTATTTAACAGATAAACATACATCATACCTTTTATACTCCCGTCTGTCTTTTTCTTTTTTGGAAGTATACCCACAAAATCTAAATCATAATTTTCTATATTGATGTCAGTTTCTTCGTAAAACTCTCTGTATGCGGCGTCTTTAGTTGATTCATTTTTTTCTACGTGTCCCGCAGGGATAGACCATATATTAGGGTAAGATGACTTACCATTTCTCTTACACAATAGACATTCACCGTTAACTTTAACGACAACCCCACTCAACCTTTTATACTTTTCCATATTTATAAATAATCATGAAAGTTAAAATAGGCGATAACACCTTTACAGTAAAGGTTATGGACGATTACCGTAAACGTGCTGAGGGTATGATGAACAAAACCTTTAACGAATATTTTAACGGTATGTTGTTCCTAATGACCGACCACACCAATTGTTTTTGGATGAAGAATTGTATAATACCTTTAGATATTATCTACATTGATAACCAAATCATATCAAAGGTTCATCACAATTGCCCACCATGTGTTGATGAAGACTGTGAGAACTACTGTGGTAGAGGTTATTTTATATTAGAAGTTGAGGGTGGTACCTGTAAAAATCTTGGTATCAAAAAAGGAGACTCTGTTAAGTTTCTAATTAATTAACCTTCCTTTTTACTCTCCTGAATTTTTTCCTTTAAGACTTTAAAGAACTCTTGTCCAATCATCTTAACAAATTTGATGTATGGAGCATCTTCTCTTTCAGGGTCATATCTATACGGTCCTGAGGGTGGTCTTTTAGCTCTACCCAAATAATTAAGTCCTGAAATGTTGGTAATACATTTGTGTCCTCCTGAATTGGCTTGAATCAAATCCCAAGCATTAACACCAATCTTATCTAATAATTCCATTTCAGGTTCAGTTAACTCTGAGAATGGTTTGTCAACGATAGGTTTTAAAGTATCCAAAATTTGTTCTCCGTTATCCATCATCATAATTTTACCACCATAGATGGCATCAAAATCTTTGAATGTGAATCCAACTGATTCTGCACCCATACCTGATTCTGCAATGTATTTGATAGTTGATAATGGAATTGTTCTATCTTGAAGTTGAGATTTCCACTTATTCAAAACTTCATCTTTAATTTCACCAAGGTTTACACCTTTAAGTTCTCTATCTTTTTTGAATGGGTTACAAGATGCCTGTACTAATCCTAAAGGCCACATAATAATTAAAAAGTCCGCTTCAGGATTGTTTCTAAACGGTGTATATCTATCGTAAGAACCAGTACCTTTTAAAGTTCCCATACCATACTGAAGAATAATACCATCCTCAACTCTCACGTTTCTGTGATTTGCCATTGAGTCCATATAATCTTCGGCATTTCTCTGTAATCTTTCAGGAGTCTCACGAGTGTTTTCGCTCATCCAAGTTTTAATGTTATTAAGAATTGAATAAAGTGATGGTTCAGAATCCATTACCAAACTTTCCAAGAAACCTTTTTTGTTTTTAAACGCCAACAATAATTTGTTGGTTACTAAACCTAATAACATTTTATTTTTTGCCAGACCTTTCTCTTTATCTAATCTAAATAAAAAATTAACAACTTCTTTTGTCGTTAAATTATGTTTTGCAAAGTCAGCAGAGTCAACTGTAGAAATCAAAAGAATGTCTGAACTTGGGAACAATTCTTTTGGTGAGATAATCTGAGAAATTGTTTCAACATTTGAACGGGCTTGTCTAAATGATTTTGATGCGTCTTTCTCAGCACCTACTTGAGTATCGTGGTGGTCTGTGTGGATAACAAACATCGGTTTACCGTGAGCAAAATCAACTAACACTGGCATTACATCACCACTAGCATCAGGTTTCTTTACAGCAAATTCTTTCTCACCATATTGTATAACCTCAGAATCCACAACATCAATACCATTGTCTTCAAGGTATTTTTTCATCGCAATTGCCGTGGTAACACCATCTAAATCTTGGTGAAAATATATCTTAGCCTTTGGATATCTTTTAGCTAAAGCTTTGATATCACGTAAACCCGATTCTTTGATGATTTTTTTCATTAGTCCCAACCAAAATAGTGAATAATTTTATCATACAAATCACCGTAATCTGAAATACACTGTTTAAATATTACCTTATCTTTTTCAGGCATTGCATCCATGGTATCTTCTCCCCACACACCATCAACAGGATAAACATTAATCATTGATTGGTACTTGGCAATTGCTTGAGCACTTTTTGATTTTGGATAATTACCAATTGAACCATCAATCTTCAATGGTTGACCGGCGTCATCTTTAACACCTTTTTTATTTAAAAAACATTGAATTGCACTATTGTAGTTGTATCTGTCAATAGTGGTCATACCACTATTTAAATCTTCTTTCAAGTATTGTCTTGAGGTTGCTCCAATGTGCATCCCAAGAATTCTATTCTTTTCTTCCTCGGTTATTACAAACTTTTTCATATTAATATTTAAGTGTTAATAGGTATTTTAATTTGTTAACTAATCTTAACATTTCATCTCTAAGATTCAATAAGTCAGTGTCAAATTTTGGGTCCAAACCTTCAGTCATTGATATTAAAAACTCACAGATTCCATCAATGAAATTTTGCATGGATAATTTATTTATGTCTTGAAACATTATTGAGAATTCTGCGGGGAACTCAGGTCTACCATATTTTCCCATCATGGCTTCAACAAAGTCATCAATCAAATCACCTAAACCTTCGTAGATGTCTCCGTATGCTTTATGTTTAGCATCAAACGTGGTTTGCCAATGTAAAAATCTAAATTGATTTTGAATTTGGACTAATTTTAAAATATATTCTTCTTTCATTATACTGGACTCATTAATCTTGTTAATGCCGACGTAATTGGCGACATGGCTATTTTATCACCTGTAGTAGTCAAACTCTGTGGTGATGCTTGGGTTGTTGTAGTTCCACCCAATTCACTTTTTAAAGATTCTTGACCCTCAGGAGTTGATTCATACTGTTTCATTGCCGCTAACATCTGTTCCTCTCCCATCATACCTGAAAGTTCTTCAGGTCCAACAAAATTTCCAACACCTAATTTATCCAAAAACCCAAGATAGAATTTTGTTTGACCCATTAGTATTCTAGTCCTTAGAGAACTTTTTCCAAATAGGTCAGAGAATCTTCCTAAACCAAGACCACCACCATAAAGGAATCTTTGTAGGATATTTGGTTTACCTAATATTGTTGGGTCTAAAAACTTTTCTCTTTTCAAAGCGGCTTCTAAACCTTGAACTAATTTCATTTGTTCTTGTGGTGTTTTGTTTACCATTAAACGTCTAACACCCATGGACCTTCTTGAAGCACTACTGAATAAGTTTACCCAACTTTGTAGGGCCTTTTTAAATCCTGATAATAATCCTCCCATATTTGGAATTCTGTCAATTGCAGTATCAACTTTTGAAGTCCAGTTCTGAGCGGTTTTGAGTAGTTTGTTTGCAGGTCCTTCAACTTTTTCTAACATCTTAAGATTCTTAAGAGCTAATTCAGTATTACCAGCATTAATTGCCTTTTCAGCATTTCTAAGATACTTCACTCCTTGACCTCCGGCTTTCATGGTTCCCATGGCAGTTTTACCAACTAAATCACCAACATAAGGTATTGCAGATACTAAAGACAAGAATGCAAATAATGTATCACCTTGTCTATAGTAAGAGATGGCATTTATAAAGTCGGTAATTCCTGTTGGGTCAACAATACCCAAAACATCCAAAACACTATTGTACCACTTCTCTTCAGTTAGTCTCTGTTTTAGATTGTTGAGTTGTATTTCCGTTAATACTATTTCACCCATATTTGAATATAAATACTAATTATAAATACTATGATACAACTTAATATAAAGGTTGGTGACACAATTTTGATGGGTAGATTCAAAAACAAAAAGGTGATAGTAAAAACTATCACCCTTGACCAACATGGTTTACCATTGGTAAACGGAAAACCAATTTGTAATTTTCGTTACTCAAAAGAGTAGAACAGTTTAGATTAAACTGTCTCAATTGGTTTTTCGGGAAATTCTAAAACCTGTTGTCTTTTTTGTTGGACAAAGAATCCAACTCTTTCGTTTGCCACTTTGGCGTAATTTGGACTGAGTTCAATACCAATCCAACGACGGTCCAAAGTCTCTGCAGCAACCATACTTGTACCTGAACCAGCAAACGGGTCAAGGACAATATCATTCTTATATGTGAGAATCTTAATCGCCTTGGTTGGAATGTCCATTGAGAAGGTTGCCTTTGTTAATGAGCGAGTATCGGCAAAATAATTCCACTGTCCAAATACCAAATCAATAAACTCACGCTTCTGTTGTTCGGTATACATCATCTTGGGTCTCATGTTACCGTCTTTACCTTCAACCTCACCCATCTCACCAACCCACTCAGGTTGTCCTTTAACAATCTTAATATGTTTCTTCTTGTATGCCAAGATAACACATTCCTTTGGATTGTAGATGTAAGGTGCTGATGGACTCATCCATGACCCCCACGCTGTGGTACGACTTCTGTGTGGTGATTCTTCTTCAAGGTCCACAACTCCGAAGAACTTGTAACCAATCTGTTTCATGATTTGCCATACCTCACTTACCATGAAGATTCTTCCACCCTTAGCTTGTCGGTTAATCTCATACGGAATGTTAAGAGCAATCCTACCGTCATCTTTCAATACTCGGTATGCCTGTTCCATCCAATCACGAGTGAACTGAGAATATTGTTCCCAAACCATATCATCATCATGAACATCATAATCAATCCCAACACCATATGGTGGTGATGTCACAATCAAATCTACAGACCCTTCTTCCATGGTCTTCATCACTTCAATACAATCTCCGTTTACTATTTTCCCTAAATAATTTTCTGTCATTTTAATATATTGTTACTTTGTAGTCTCTTACAATAATAGGATTTTCTGTTTCAAATTCCAACCAAGCCTGACCACCTTCTAAGAATGTTTTTGTTTTAACCGATACTTCAAATTCAAGGCATCTGATTGTAAGTTTTCTATCTTCAGTTTGGATTACCCAACCTACTTCCATGGAACCTGTCGCAGCTAATCTGTACTTCATTATTCAATAACCATACAAAAATCTTCAATGGTGATTTTTTTAGCATTACAAGTGATGTGACCGGTTTCTCTACCATCATCGGTATACCCAATAGAAGAGTTTATCTGACATAGAAATTCTATTGAATCAACTTTTAATAGTTGA
>JACCEC010599415.1_pt1 | contig 13328 bp, 9 predicted proteins | sample 7450121 | NCBI WGS metagenome assembly JACCEC01 (sample SAMN15323455, study PRJNA562643) | freshwater metagenome | isolation source: river surface water | place: USA:Blue River Watershed | collected 2017-08-18 | reverse complement strand
GCAAACCGAGATGGATGCCTGGCACAAGCAACACCCCGGCCCGATCGGCAACATGAAGGCCTATCGCAAGTTCTTGGAAAAAATTGGCTACTTGGTGCCTCAGCCCAACAAGGTCAAAGCCACCACCAAAAATGTCGACGCTGAATTGGCGCTGCAAGCAGGCCCCCAGTTGGTGGTACCCGTGCTCAATGCGCGCTACGCCTTGAACGCAGCCAACGCACGTTGGGGCTCGTTGTATGACGCCTTATACGGCACCGATGCGCTGCCAGAAACGGGCGGCGCAGAAAAAGGCAAGGGCTACAACCCCGTTCGCGGCGCCAAGGTCATTGAGTATGCGCGTTATGTGTTGGACCGCACAGCGCCCCTGAAAAAAGGCTCGCACATCGACTCCACCGGCTACGCCGTGGTCAAGGGGGAGTTGGTGGTCACGCTCAAAGGTGGCACAACAACGCATCTCGCCAAAGCTACGCAATTTGTGGGCTACCAAGGCAAAGCCGCAGAACCGTCGTCGGTGCTGTTGGTGCACAACGGCTTGCACCTGGACTTGCAAATCAACCGCAACACGCCCATTGGCGCGACAGACCCCGCCGGCGTGAGCGATCTGATTGTGGAAGCGGCCTTGTCCACCATCCTCGACCTGGAGGACTCCGTGGCCGTGGTCGATGCCGATGACAAAGTCTTGGCCTACAGCAATTGGCTGGGCATCGTCAAAGGCACCTTGACCGAAACCGTTGAAAAAGGTGGCAAAACTTTCACGCGTGGCTTGAACGCGGACCGTGAGTACACCGGCAAAAATGGCAAGCCCGTCAAATTGCACGGTCGCTCCTTGCTGTTCCTTCGCAATGTGGGCCACTTGATGACCAACCCCGCCATCCTTTACACAGGCAAAGATGGCGCGACACACGAAATCCCCGAAGGCATCATGGATGCTGTGATCACCACCGCCATTGCCCTGCACGATTTGCAAGGCCATGGCAAAAAGGGCATTCGCAACTCACGCACAGGTTCGGTCTACATCGTCAAACCCAAAATGCACGGCCCCACCGAAGTGGCGTTTGCCTGCGAGTTGTTTGGCCGTGTCGAAAAAGTTCTTGGCCTCAAAGACAGCACGGTCAAGCTAGGCATCATGGACGAAGAGCGTCGCACCAGCGTGAACTTGAAGGCGTGTATCGCCGCTGCGGCCAGCCGTGTGGCGTTCATCAACACCGGCTTCCTCGACCGCACCGGCGATGAAATGCACACCGCCATGCAAGCCGGCCCCATGCTGCGCAAGGGCGACATGAAAACCAGCGCCTGGATTCAAGCCTACGAAAAGAACAACGTACTGGCGGGTCTGTCATGCGGCTTGCGCGGCAAAGCACAGATCGGCAAAGGCATGTGGGCCATGCCAGACTTGATGGCCGAAATGCTGAAACAAAAAATTGGCCACCCCAAAGCGGGTGCCAACACCGCATGGGTGCCTAGCCCCACCGCCGCGGTCTTGCACGCCATGCACTACCACCAAGTCAAAGTCACTGACGTGCAAAAAGAGTTGGAGAAAGTCGACTACAACAAGGTGCGCGACAGTCTCTTGAACGACCTGCTGCAAGTGCCTGTGGTCGCCAAGCCCAACTGGAAGCCTGCCGAGAAACAACAAGAGTTGGACAACAACGTGCAAGGCATCTTGGGCTATGTGGTGCGCTGGATTGACCAAGGCGTGGGCTGCTCCAAAGTGCCTGACATCCACAACGTAGGCTTGATGGAAGACCGCGCCACCTTGCGTATTTCCAGCCAACACATCGCCAACTGGCTACACCACGGTGTGATCACACCTGCTGAGGTGAATGCCACCTTCAAGCGCATGGCTGCCGTGGTAGACAAGCAAAATGCGGGCGATCCGCTTTACCAAAACATGGCCGGTCGTTTCAACAAGGCGGCGTCTTACCAAGCCGCCTTGGACTTGGTCTTCAAAGGCAAAGAACAACCCAGCGGTTACACCGAACCGCTGTTGCATGCATGGCGTTTGAAGGTCAAAGCGGGTCAGGCGTAATTCACACGCGCTGATGCAACAAAAAACGGCTCCTTCACGGAGCCGTTTTTTTTCACGCGCGACGACTATGATTTGAGCTAAGACCTCTCTCATCTAAACCACGATTTATGACATCTCACTTTCTCACGACAGCGCTTCGCTGGGCATTGCGTACGGCAATCGGTTTGGTACTGAGCGTTGTGACAGTCATCAGCCTTTACTTGCTGTTCTCCTACCACTTCACTTACTCCAAAGGCGAGAGCGTGGGCTACGTTCAAAAACTGTCTTACAAAGGCTGGATTTGTAAAACTTGGGAAGGCGAACAAGTGCGTGCCTTGTCGGTAGTGCCAGCGATTCCTGAGAAATTTGCCTTCACCGTGCGTGACTTGGCCGTGGTCGATCAGATCAACGCGCACATCGGCCAGAAAGTGGTGCTGACGTACGAACAACACAAAGGTCTACCTGGTTGTTTTGGTGAAACCGAGCACTTCATCACCCAAGTCACGCCAGCGCCCGGCGAATAAACCTTCTAAGGCTTGCGCGTCGCAAGGGGGTACACCAACTGCTGCAAATGGCGCACATTCTTGTTGACCTGTACCCACCACTTGCTGAAGGAATCCATCGGTCGTTCAATGTGCCGAAACAATCGCGGCGCGGGTCGAAGCGTCATGTTGGCTTGCGACATGTCTGGCAAACACAAATGGCTGACGGTTTGCACCTGTTGGGCATGAGACAAGGCGGCCAACACCTCCTGCGCTGAGCCAAACCACCGGTGCGACGTGAGGGCGGCCATGCGCTCCCCCACAAAATGCCAACGCTGCGCGCTCCATGGATGCGCCGTCGTGTGCTCTGCAAAGGCCACCGCGACACACACCACATCGGCAGGCAAGTCTTGCGGCAGATTGGCCAACACCCAAGGATGAACCAGCCACACCTGTTTGCCCGCCACGACGTGTGGATCAGGCGCGCCAAATCCCAATGTCGCTGGTGGCGCCTCCAGCACCTGCGGCTCTTCCCAAGCCAATTCATTTTTTTGAACTTGCGTCACCGTGGCAGGGCTGGTAGCCAAAATTTCAATCAGTTCATAACTTGCATCAATCGATGTGCCACGGCTGTGCCAAGCTTCGGGTGCGAATTGCTCCACGCTTTCCGCATTGAACAGGTAAGGCTTGTTGCTACCCGTCGCAGCCACCCACTGCCAACCCAAGTAGTTGCTGGCCAAGTCGCCATCCAACAAATGGCCGTAAATCCAGTCGGCCCCCACTCGCCAATGCACTTTGCGCAAATGCACCACATAGCTGGCCAACCACAGTCGCGCATGGTTGTGTAGATAACCCGTGGTGTAGAGCATGCGAATGGCATGGTCAATCACCGGCACACGTGTGCACGCATGACGCAGGTCTTCGGGCAGAACTTGGGCATATTCAGACTCCGGCAAAACGCCAGGGCGCAAGGATTGCGCAATGCCATCGCCCAAATGCAAGTGCATGTGCTGAAAGTACTCGCGCCAACCCAATTCATAAATTAATTTGTGTTGCACCCCCACCCGGTGTTGGTGGTACATGGCACTGGCCACGTCCGGCACGCTCAAAAAGCCATGGGTCAAATACGGCGACAAGTGCGTCACCGCGCCCCCCAATGAATTGCGGGTGTGGGCGTAGTCTCGTGGATTCACGAGATCAAGGCGGAGTTGCGCAGCTTCTGGCGTGGGCGGGAATTCGTACATATTTTTATGATTGTGCCTTGTCTGCCTCGCTACACTGAGCGACATGTCCAACACCCCCATTGCTCCTGTTGATGCCTGTGCGTGCCCCTTGTGCGGGCAGCCCAACCAATGCGCCATGGAAATCGCCAAAACCACGGGAAGGCCTGTCGCGCCATGCTGGTGTGTGGGTGTGACATTCACACCCGAACTGCTGGCGCAAGTACCCGCCCACGCGCAACAACAAGCCTGCATCTGTCAAGTTTGCGCATCACAACCGGTCAAGCTTTAAATCACACCATGTGTCAACTGCTCGGTCTCAACTGTAAAAATCCCACCGACGCCACTTTCAGCTTCAGTGGTTTTGCACAACGCGCAGGCGTGACCGACCACCATGCCGACGGCTGGGGCATTGCGTTTTTTGAAGGCTCCGAGCAAGACCGCGGGCTGCGACATTTCATTGACCATTTACCGGCCAGCACTTCACCGGTGGCGGAGTTGATCCGCAAATACCCCATCAAAAGGCGCAACGTCATCTCGCACATCCGCAAGGCCACCCAAGGCGAAGTCGCGCTAGAAAACTGTCACCCTTTTGTGCGTGAGCTGTGGGGCCGCTATTGGGTGTTTGCGCACAATGGCAACCTCGAAAACTTCGCGCCGCGTCTCCACGGCAATTTCAAACCCGTGGGCCATACCGACAGCGAATATGCGTTTTGTTGGTTGATGCAAGAGCTGGCCAAGTCACACGCCAACGTGCCATCGGTCGATGAACTGACGCTCACCCTGCGCGAACTGGTGCCACAAATTGCCAAACACGGCACCTTCAATTTCTTGCTCTCCAATGGCCAGGCCTTGTGGGCACATGCGTCGACAAATCTTTGTTATGTAGAACGCAAGCACCCCTTTGCAAAAGCCACGTTGAGCGACCAAGACATGAGCATCAACTTTGCGGAACATGCCTCACCCGATGACCGCGTGGCGGTGGTGGTCACGGCACCTTTGACAACCAATGAGGTTTGGACGCCGTTTGCACCAGGAGAATTGAAAGTGTTTGTAGACGGGCAGTTACGCGCTTAAGCCACGGCAGCTTCTAGTGCGTCGATGAACATCGACGCCACATCAAAACCCGCCTGGTCAAAGATTTCTTGGAAGCACGTCGGACTGGTCACGTTGACTTCGGTCAGGCAGTCACCAATCACATCCAAGCCCACCAACAATAAGCCGCGTTTAGCAAGGATGGGGCCGAGGGCTTCTGCAATTTCTTGGTCGCGGGCAGAGATGGCTTGCGCCACGCCTTTGCCGCCTGCTGCCAAATTACCACGCACTTCGCCACCTTGCGGAATACGCGCCAAGCAATAGGGCACGACTTGGCCGCCGATGACGAGCACGCGCTTGTCGCCTTTGTCGATGGCGGGAATGAACTTTTGCACCATCACGGTTTGTGCGCCGTCACGGTTCAAGGTCTCGATGATGGCGCCGAGGTTGAGCCCGTCGTCCTTCGCGCGAAAGATGCCCATACCGCCCATGCCATCGAGCGGCTTCAAGATGATGTCGCGGTGTTGCGCATGAAAGGCGCGAATGGCCTCGGCGCTGCGCGTTACCAGCGTCGGACTGATGAATTGCGCGAACTCCAGAATGGCCAACTTTTCGGGATGGTCACGCAAAGCTGCTGGTTTGTTGAACACCTTCGCACCTTCGCGTTCGGCTTGCTCTAACAAGTGCGTGGCATAAAAATATTCGCTGTCAAACGGCGGATCTTTGCGCATGACGATGGCGTCTGCGCTTTTGAGCGCGTAATGCGCGTCTACGCCTTGCACCTCAAACCAGTGCACCGCATCCCCCGTCAAGCGCACGCGTTGCACATGCGCGCTGACCTGCTGACCGCTTTGCCACACGATGTCTTGCGGCTCACACGTCAACACCTGATGGCCGCGGCGTTGTGCCTCACGCATCATCGCAAACGTGGTGTCCTTGTAAATTTTGAAGGACGACAACGGGTCTGCGACAAAAAGAATGTGCATGTTTTAAATTTCGATTTTGCTGCCCAGCTCCACCACGGAATTGCTGGGCAAGTTCAAGAAGTCGGCGGCAGAACTGGCATTGAGGTGCATCTGCGCAAACAGTTTTTCACGCCATTGCGACATGCCACTGCCCAGCGTTGGCACGATGCTGTCACGCGACAAAAAGTAGCTGGTCGTCATAGGATTCATTTCACACCCCATGCCATTCAGGTGCGACAAAGCACCCGGCACATCCGGGTCATCTTTGAAACCATAGTGAATTTCGACCTGCCAACAATCGTTGCCGAGTTCATGGATTTTCAAACGATCGGCTTCTTCAATCCATGGCACTTCATGGTTTTGCACGTTCACAAATAAGTTTTGCTTGTGCAGCACTTTGTTGTGCTTAAGGTTGTGCAACATGGCGTTGGGCACAGCCCCCTTGCCGGAGGTCAAAAACACAGCCGTGCCATCCACGCGGGTGGGAGGGGACAAGAAAACGGCTTCTAAGAAGCTGCTCAAGTCCAGCGCATCTTCTTGACGTTTCTCATAAAGAATGCCACGGCCATCACGCCACGTGAGCATGAGCATCATGATGACGGAGGCAATCAACAGCGGGAACCAACCGCCTTCGAACAGCTTCAGCAAATTGGATGCCCAGAAGACAAAGTCGATGCAGAAGAAAAAGCTGGTAGCCGCCAAGCACCACCAAAAAGAATATTTCCAGCCGTAGTGAATCACAAAGAAGGTCAGCACGGTGGTGATCAACATGTCGGTACACACCGCAATGCCGTAAGCTGCGGCCAAGTTGCTCGACGACTTGAACATCATGACCGCCAACACGATGACCGCAAACAAGCCCCAGTTGACGAACGGAATGTAGATCTGACCGGTGTCCTTCACGCTGGTGTGCAGCACTTGCAAACGCGGCAAAAAGCCCAACTGCACCACTTGTTTGGTGACACTGAAAGCGCCCGAAATCAGGGCTTGCGACGCAATCACCGTGGCTGCAGTGGCCAAACCCACCATCGGCAACAGCAACCAATCAGGCGCCATGTTGAAGAAGGGGTTGGCCACGGCGTCAGGATCGTTCAGCAGCAAGGCGCCTTGCCCAAAGTAATTCAAGGTCAACGACGGCATGACGATGAAGAACCAGGCAATGCGAATCGGCTTCTTTCCAAAATGCCCCATGTCGGCATAAAGCGCTTCGCCGCCGGTCACGCACAACACCACCGCGCCCAAGATCAAGAACGTGACTTCGGGCTCGGCGAAGATGAAACGCAGGGCATGGTGCGGGCTGATGGCCCACAAGATCTCGGGATGTGAAGCGATGTGATACACGCCCAAAGCGGCAATGGCCGCGAACCACACCACAGTGATAGGGCCAAAGAACTTGCCGATACCACTGGTACCTTTCTTTTGCACCGCAAACAAGCCAAACAAAATGACGAGGGTGATCGGAATCACATATTTCTTAAAGGCGGGCGACACCACCTCCAAACCTTCGACCGCGGACAGCACCGAAATGGCGGGCGTGATCACGCCATCGCCGTAAAACAAGCAGGTACCAAAAATGCCGACAATCAACATGCGTTGACGCAACACGGGCCGATCCTTGACCGCCATCGAAGCCAACGCCAGCATCGCCACCAAGCCGCCTTCGCCGTGGTTATCGGCACGCAACACCAAGGCCACGTACTTGACTGACACGATGATGGTGAGCGTCCAAAAAAAGATGGACAAAATGCCATAAATGTTGTCAGGCGTGAACGTCACGTGGCCCGAGCCAAACACTTCTTTCATGGCATACAGCACGCTCGTACCGATGTCACCATACACCACGCCAATGGCGCCCAAAGTGAGCGCCGCGAGCGACGATTTGCCGTGTTGTTCCATCAAAAACCTCAGTCGTAATTTTCTGCTTCAGGATCGGTGGCTTCGAGTTCGTAACTCGCGGCCAACATGGCCAAACGACCAATGACGCCATACATGTAAAAGCGGTTGGGGGCGCTGGCACCCGGTTTCATGCCTGGTTGTGGTGTGTGCGCGCTTTGCTCGAACGCCAAGGGCACAAAGCTGGCACCTGGGGCGTTGAGGTTTTCGTCCACACCACGGTCGGCGTGCACGCGGTAAAAGCCACCCACCACATAGCGGTCCATCATGTAGACCACCGGCTCAGCCACGGCATCGTTCAAGCGCTCGTGCGTGAGCACACCTTCTTGAATGATGACTTGATTAACCTCTTGGCCATCTTTGACCACGCTCATTTTGTTGCGCGTCTTGCGGTTCACCACTTCGAGGTCTTTGACATCGCGCACCGTCATGATGCCCATGCCATAGGTGCCGTTGTCCGCCTTGACAATCACGAACGGTTTTTCGTTGATGCCGTACTCTTTGTATTTGCGTTTGACCTTGGTGAGCAAAGCGTCCACATTCGTCTTGAGACACTCCATGCCCGTGCCTTCCGCGAAGTTGACTTCGCCGCACTGGTTGAACATGGGATTGATCAGCCAAGGGTCGATGCCCAGCAACTTGCCAAAGCGTTTCGACACTTCTTCATAGCATTCGAAGTGCTTGCTCTTACGGCGCACGCTCCAACCTGCATGCAAGGGTGGCAAAAGATGCTGCTCATGCAAGTCTTCCAAAATACCTGGAATGCCAGCGCTCAAATCGTTGTTGAGCAAAATGGTGCAAGGGTCGAAGTCTTTCAACCCCAATCGGTACTTGCCACGGATCACGGGCTCGAGCGTCACGCTGTCGCCGTTGGGCAAATCAATCGTGGTGTTCTCTTTGATCTCGGGATTGATGGAGCCAATGCGCACATTCAACCCCGCCATGTGGAAGATGCGCTGCAACTGCGCCACATTCGACAAGTAGAAGGTGTTGCGGGTGTGGTTCTCGGGGATCACCAAAAGGTTACGCGCTTCGGGGCAAATCTTTTCAATCGCGGCCATGGCCGCTTGCACCGCCAAAGGCAGCATCTCTGGCGTGAGGTTGTTCCAGCCGCCTGGATAGAGGTTGGTATCGACCGGCGCCAGCTTGAAGCCGGCATTGCGAATATCGACTGAGCTGTAAAACGGTGGCGTGTGCTCCATCCACTCCAGACGAAACCAACGCTCGATGGCGGGCATGGAATCGAGGATGCGTTGTTCAAGCTCGTTGATGGGCCCGTTGAGGGCGGTGATGAGGTGGGGAACCATGGTGTCCTTGTGAGTGGAGGGCAATTCTAGGACGTTGGGATGACACACTAGGTGCGAATTTCGCCCTGCCCCAACACGACATATTTGAGTGAAGTCAGGCCCTCGATGCCGACCGGCCCGCGCGCATGGAATTTGTCGGTGGAAATGCCTATTTCTGCGCCCAAACCGTATTCAAAACCATCCGCAAACCGCGTGCTGGCATTGACCATCACACTGGAAGAATCAACCTCGCGCAAGAAGCGCTGGGCGTGCATGTGGTCGCGTGTGAGGATGGATTCGGTGTGATGGCTGGAATAGTGGTTGATGTGGTCGATAGCCGCATCCAAACCGTCCACCACTTTGATGCTGATGATGGGGCCTAAATATTCTTCAAACCAATCTTGCTCGGTCGCGTCTTTGAGGTTCGCGCCTTTGACTTGTGTGAGGATGGCTTTGGCCTCGGGGCAGCAACGCATTTCTACGCCCTTGGCGGCATAGATGGCCCCAATTTTTGGCAAGAACTCTGCCGCCACGCCGCGCGCCACCACCAAGCTCTCGCTGGCGTTGCAAGGGCTGTATTTTTGTGTTTTGGCGTTGTCAGCCACCGTCACCGCCATGGCGATGTCACAGGGATCGTCCACATAGGTGTGGCAGTTGCCGTCCAAGTGTTTGATGACCGGCACCTTGGCCTCACGGCTGATGCGCTCGATCAAACCCTTGCCACCACGCGGGATGATGACATCGACAAACTCGGGCATGGCAATGAGGTGTCCCACAGCGTCGCGGTCCGTGGTTTGCACCAGCTGCACCGCATCGATGGGCAGATCACTCTCACGCAAGGCTTGTTGCACCAACTTCGCCAAGGCTTTGTTGGATTCAATCGCTTCAGAGCCGCCACGCAAAATGCACGCGTTGCCGCTCTTGATCGACAGCGATGCCGCCTCAATCGTCACATTGGGGCGACTTTCGAAAATCATGCCAAACACGCCCAAGGGCACGCGCATTTGTCCCACACGAATGCCACTGGGTTGCTGTTTCATGCCCATGATTTCACCAATCACATCGGGCATGGCCGCGAGTTGTTCGCAGCCCTGTGCGCAGGTTTCCAAAACCTTAGGCGTGAGCTTCAAGCGGTCGACCATGGGCGCATCGAGACCCGCCGCCATGGCTCGCTCAATGTCTTTGGCATTGTCAATTTGCAAAGCGTCAATGTTCTCGCGCAGCAAGCCCGCGAGCTTTCGCAAGGCCTTGTTCTTCAACGCCGCAGAGGCTTTGGCCATTTGCGCAGAAGCGGCCTTGGCCTGCGCGCCAAGCGCTTGCATGTGATCAGCAACGTGGGGAGTCGTCATGTGTGTTTTCCTCATTAAGCATGGCGTGGCATACAAGCACGGCACAAACGCATGGCCAATCGATGCAGGGCTTGCCAATTGTCTGCAGGCCAGTCGGATGTTTTGAGACCTTTGACAATACCGTCAACCTGGTGGGCAGACTGCAATAATTTTTCCAGCATGCCCACACTCAAACGCGGCAACACGCGCTCGAACAAACGCTCGCGCGGCCCCCAGATGCGCTGCTCGCGCAAAGCCATGGGCAAAGCTTTCCCAGACGCCATGGCGTCTTTCACGCGTTTGAGTGCGCGGATTTCTTCGGCCAAGGTGTAATGAACCAGCACCTCCGCTTCGCCCTCCGCTTTCAGGCCATCGAGCATGCGCTGCACGCGCAAGGGCTGACCGTTCAGTACCGCTTCTGTCAACTTGAACACGTCGTAGCGCGCCACATTGAGCACCGCACGTTCGACCTGCTCAAAACTCAACTCACCAGCAGGGTACAAAAGCGCCAATTTTTGAATTTCTTGATGCGCCGCCAGCAAATTGCCTTCCACCCGCTCGGCAAAAAACTGCAAGGTGTGCTGGCCCGCCTCGCCTGCCGCCACCCGCTGATGCTGGGCATTCAAGCGATGGGCAATCCACGCGGGCAAGGCATGACGCTCTATCGGATCGATCTGCACGCTGATGCCGTTGTTCTCGAGGGCACTGAACCACGCCGAGCTCTTGGTGGTTTTGTCCAAGCGTGGCAAGAGCACCACCGTCAGTGTGCTGTCGTTGCCAACAGCCAGCTCTGCGATTTGCTGTAAGGCGGTACTGCCTTCTTTGCCGGGCTTGCCGGAAGGAATTCGAATTTCAATCAACTGCTTGTCGGCAAACAAACTCATGGCACCGCCGGCGGCCAAAACCTCGCCCCAATCAAAATGAGCGCCTGCTACGGTGTAGACACTGCGCTCGGTGAAGCCTTGGGTTCGCGCTAAGGCGCGCAGGGCATCGGTCGCTTCTTGCTGCAGCAGCGGCTCGTCGCCGTGAAAGGTGTACAAGCTGCGCAAACCTTTGCTCGCCTGGGCTTGCAAATGATTGGCAAATTGAGCGTTAGCAACTTGCATGCTTAAATTTGACGGATTGCGGCCAAACGACGTTGAATCTGCAAGACCAAGTCGTTTTCCATGTCTTTGTAGAGCAGGGCTTCTTCCGACTCTTTAGACAATGCGCCTGTCTCGTTGAAGTTGATGTCGCGGTTGAGTGTGATTTCTGTGTCGGGAATGAGCTCGATACCGCTCTTAGAACGCACGCGAAAGCGGTAGCGCAAGCGCAATTGAAATTCACGAATCGCACCCGTCGAAGTGCGCCCGACAATGACTTTCTCGCGCACCTCAAACAACTGATCAAAGATCACTTGCGCGCGCTCTACCTCACGCGGATCTGAAATGACCTCCACCTGGCCCGAAGACTCCAAGCTGCGCTTGAGCTTGACACCAAAGGGCGAGACGATCGGAATGCTGCTGTAGAGTGTGCTGAACACATAGTTCGGCGGCTTGCGCAACTCAAAGCCACAGCCCACCAGGCCCGACATCAACATCGAGGACATCAACCAAGCGCGGCGGGTGATCTGCATGCGCAACCTTTAAATAACGATGTTGACCAAGCGGCCTGGCACGACGATGACCTTCTTCGCGGCACCACCATTCGCTTGCTTGAGGAAGGCCTCGGTAGCCAAGGCTGCTTGCTCGATCTGCTCTTTCGAGGCGGTCGCGCTGACCACCACCGAGCCGCGCAACTTGCCATTGATTTGCAACATGAGCTCGATCTCGTCTTGCACCAAGGCTTGGGCATCCACTTCTGGCCAAGCCGTGTCCAGCAAGTCACCCTGCTGTGCGGCGTAACCGAGCTCAGCCCACAAGTTCGCGCTGATGTGCGGGCATGCGGGGTAGAGCATGCGCAACAGAACAGACACGCCCTCGCACAGCACGGCGTGGTCGCCTTCGCTGCCATCGGCCTTGAAATCTTCCAAGGCATTGAGCAACTTCATGCAGCCCGACACCACGGTGTTGTATTGCATGCGGTCGTAGTCGTAGCTGACTTGCTTCAACACCACATGCATGTCACGGCGCAGATCCGCCGCCTCTTTGCGCAGTTTGGCCGCGCTCAGGTTGCCAGCGGTCGCGGCCTTCAGGGTGGCTTCGTGCTTGTGCGCGAAGTTCCACACACGACGCAAGAAACGGTAACTGCCCTCTACCGCAGCATCATTCCACTCCAACGTAGCTTCAGGCGGCGCGGTGAACATGGTGTACAGGCGCGCGGTGTCAGCGCCATATTTCTCAATCAGGTCTTGTGGGTCCACACCGTTGTTCTTCGACTTGGACATGGTGCCCACACCCTCGTAGTCGATGGCCGTTCCCACGGGCAACACACCATCACTGCTTTCAGCCGCATTCTTGAGCTTGGCGCCGATCACTTTGCCTGCGTCATCGAGGACATGCTCGACATCGTGGGGCCAGAAGTAGTCTTTGCCGCCCTTGGCTGTGCGGCGAGAGTAAATGTGGTTGAGCACCATGCCTTGCGTGAGCAACTTGGTAAACGGTTCGTCCACCTTGACGAGCCCCATGTCGCGCATGACCTTGGTCCAAAAACGTGCGTACAGCAAGTGCAGGATGGCGTGCTCGATACCACCAATGTATTGGTCCATCGGCGCCCAGTACTGCGCACCCTCGGCCACCATGGCGTCGGTGTTGGTGGGGTCGCAGTAGCGCATGAAATACCAAGACGAATCCACAAACGTGTCCATGGTGTCGGTCTCGCGGCGTGCGGGCTTGCCGCACACGGGGCACGTCACACCGGCATGGAAACCTTCGTGCTTGTGCAACGGGTTGCCCGAACCATCGGGAATGCAGTCTTGCGGCAACACCACGGGCAGGTCTTTTTCGGGTACCGGCACCGCACCGTGTTCGTCGCAATGGATGATCGGGATCGGTGTACCCCAGTAACGCTGGCGGCTCACACCCCAGTCGCGCAAACGCCATGTGGTTTTTTTCTCACCCAGACCCTTGGCCGCCAACAACTCGGCCACTTTGGACACAGCGGCCTTGAAGGGCAAACCATCCAACTCACCCG
>JACCEC013090500.1_pt1 | contig 13335 bp, 7 predicted proteins | sample 7450121 | NCBI WGS metagenome assembly JACCEC01 (sample SAMN15323455, study PRJNA562643) | freshwater metagenome | isolation source: river surface water | place: USA:Blue River Watershed | collected 2017-08-18 | reverse complement strand
TATCTCTACCTGCTCGCCCTGCTTCTTGAACAAAACTTTCCAAAGAACCTGAATAGACATAATGGTACGTAGTGCGAATATCTTTTTTATCAATCCCCATTCCAAAGGCTTTAGTACACACAATATGTTTGGTTCGTCCATGAATAAAATCTTGAAAATGCTTTTGAACCTCTTTGTTTAATTCCGTTTCTTGCCCATCACTGGAATAGAAATACCCTCTGGAACTTGAAGCAATGTTCTGATAGACAAAATCAACCCCTAATTTATTTTTAGGTTTGCCATCTTTATCTACATCTGTTCCTTTAACTGGGCAAAAGACAATCGAAAAGAAGTCATTTTGTGTTTTATCAGTTAAATTCTTCTCGTTTAAAAGCAATTTTTCTTGCTCTATCTTGGTATTATCAAACTCCTTTTGATGATGTTCGATAGACTTTGAAAGCAATTCCTTATCGTTGAATTTCGCCAAAACTGAACCCATTTTTGCAAAATCTTCATTCAAAGCCGTTATTCTATCTTTATTTGTTACATCAATCACCCTAAAGAACAACTCAGGGCGGATGGTATTTTCAATCATAATGATAGCGTTGGCAACGTCGTCATGTTGGATTTGTAGTTCGCGCTCAATATCGGCCAATACATCAAAAGATGCAGTGGCGGTAAGCCCCAAAAGAGTGACTTTATTGGCTCTACTTTTAGCAAATTCTTGGGCATTTTTCCCCAACATCAGATAGGTAGTTCTAAAGTCATGCCCCCACTCTGAAACACAATGCACTTCATCAATCACACAGTAACTAATAGCCAAGCCAAAGTAAGCGTCAATATTTTTGATGATTTTCCTAAAATCCTCCATTACAAACCGCTCAGGAGAAACAAATAAAAACTGGGTTTCTCCATATCTAAAATTGGTTAGCCGTTTGGCTTTGTCCTCTCTTTTCAGGTTGGAGTTAATGTAATCACAGCAATCTATCCAGTTTTCTTTAAGTACCCGCACTTGGTCTTCCATCAATGATTTGATAGGGTCAACAACCAAACATAGACCAGGTTGCATAAATGCAGGTAGCTGAAAAGTTAAGGATTTTCCCCCTCCTGTAGGTAATAAACCAATGACTGGTTTTTGCTGCAAAGCTCTTGAAATAATTGGTAGTTGCCCATCACGAAACTCAGCTTTTCGGAAGATATTCTGAACAAAGTATTCAATATGAGGTTTTAAGACTCCAACAGGTTGATACGATCCGTCATCAAGCTTTTTAACTAATTTTTTATAATTCAACAGATTAGCGCAATATACCCTTCGGGCTTTTCCATAGGTGGTGTCTGCGTAATGTGAGGAACGAATTTTTATGGCGTTGTTTGATAGGTAATCATTTTCTTTGAAGATGGTTGAGCGTCTAAGAATGGCATGGTCAATAATGAGGTCAAAAATGGATTTATTGTTTTGAAAATAGGTTTGGTCTTTGGTTGGCACTCCTAAATGGAATTTTTCATTGATTGTCCATTTGGGGGTACTAAAAACAACTACTTCAAAATCAGGGACTTTTATTTGATGTTCTTCTTCTAAAAGCTCGTTCAAGTTGAAAATCATCTCCCTCAATGACTGCATTGCCAAAGCACCACAAGGCAAGTCGCGCTCTATGACTGCAATCTTGATAGTAGCTTGATTGAGTAATGATTCATTGCCCAGCAAATATTCAATAACCGTTTTCTGGATTCGGGCAACTGCTAAGGGGATGAAAAGGAGAGCATACTCAGTTTTAAAATCTTCTACTTTTCGGTGGTAGTTCTTTTCAAAGATTTTATACTCCTGTTCATCAAGTAATCGTTCAAAATTGATTTTTTCTGCGTTGATTTGACCTTCACTAAAGCGTAATGTTTCAAAAGCAACCTCTTCGGCAGCATCATCCCGATATTTGTCGTAGTATTGATAATCTGAATAAGTATGATGCACTCCATCCACTTCAAATATTTTACCTCTTTTGTTCCCAACTTCTGACAGATAAGGGGAGTTAAAGCTAAAATCAACGCTCCTTCCACCAGCCATTTCAGGGTTAATAGTCGAAAAGTCCCTTTGCGCTTGTATGATTTGTTTCAAAAAAGGATGTTGCCCAATAAATTTCCATTCCAAATGACTACCCAAATTTCCTGCATAATTTGCTCTTGAAATTTGTAAGTGAGGCTCTATTATGTGCATTAACTCAAAAACTGTTTCATAGGAAATAGCCTTATCAACGCTAAAAAAATTGTATTCACCATCATCATTGACTTTTTTATTGAAGCCGATACTCTCAAATCTTTCTTCTACCAAGAGGGGCGCACGCGTTGGCAATCCTCTTGAAATAATGTTATTGATGGTCGCTAAAATAGGATTTAGGCTATCAAAGTTGAGTCTGTGCTCGTGTCCAAGTGGAAATTCAACATCAAATGAGCTGATGTGTTGCAAAAGGCCATTGAGTTGACTTAACTCTCTTTGTGCATGGGCTTTTTTTTCAGTATCATTCATAGCAACTCCCAAATTCTCCCTCTTTTTCGTGATTATCCCATTTATCACATCAGCAATATATCCAGCATGGAAATGATTCATTTGATACTAAAGTTTATAAATACCCAATATAATAGGTGGTTAGTTAGAATTGGAAACGTCTAACGCGGTGAAGTCAACACCACTATTAGTACGGCAAACGCACTTGCTCAAGCACTGGGAGTAGAGCTATCCGAATTGTTCAAGTTTAAGTAAAAAGCAAATTACTTCAATAAGTTAATTTAGGCAAAAATTTATTCAAACAATTTATTCAACGGTCAAAACCCACCTAAACAAAACTAAATACATATAGGGCTTTGGTTTGATTGGCTGGGTCTCCTTTGTATTAAAAATACGTTCTATTACGCAAATACCTATAAGTACTTGTAGAAAATCCCCCCAACGGTATAGAGTAAGCTATTGGCTGAGTGGGTTAAATCCTTAAAATAACAAGTTCAGTTCGGGGTCAGAGGCCAATGCTAAGGGGGTAGGAAGGTGGCGTCGTAACTATCCCACAAGTTTTCCAAACAATCAAAGAGTTACCTGGATTATTTGGGGTCATTAAAGTTTGAATTGATTATAACCAATTACCATCATTCATGGTTTGGCTAGATTCAAGAGTATAGTAGTGAAAAACCCGACGATAGCATGATATCAACCACGAAAAGTAAGGGGGTATATTTTCTAAAATTTTTTCTTTTTAAATAAAAAAGCGAAGTTTCACAACGAATTGTATAGCACCTAGTTCATGGAAAGGTTATTGAAAGAACTTCAACAGGCAGAATTGGAGCGTCAGACGCGTCGGTATTTCTTGCAGACGCTCGGCGCGGGCGTAGGTGGGTTAGGCTTGGGGTCGTTGCTTGGAAGCTGTGGGTATAGCTCAAAAGAGAAAATAGCCGATCCTCCTCTGGTATCTACCGACCCGATGAACGTTCGAATACCGCAGTTTGCACCCAAAGTAAAACAGGTGATTTATATTCACATGGCGGGCGCACCTTCACAGCTGGAACTGTTTGATTACAAGCCAGAACTAGAAAAATACCATGGAAAAGACTGTCCTGCCGAATTTTTGGAGGGTAAGAAATTTGCATTCATCAAAGGGGTTCCTAAAATGCTGGGGCCCAAAGGTAAATTTGCACAATACGGACAGTCGGGGGCGTGGGTTTCGGATTATTTGCCCTACCTTCAAACGGCAGTAGACGATATTGCATTTGTAAAAGCCATGTATACCGACCAGTTTAATCATGCACCTGCACAGTTGTTGATGCACACGGGAAGTGCACGGCTCGGTCGCCCTAGCTTAGGAGCTTGGACAGTGTATGGTTTAGGCTCCGAAAATCGAAATTTACCAGGATTTATCGTATTGGCATCGGGCGGAAAACAGCCCGATGCGGGAAAGTCAGTATGGGGAAGTGGCTTTTTACCAACGGTGTATCAAGGAGTACAGTGCCGTACGGGTGGCGACCCTGTTTTGTACGTATCAGACCCGCAAGGGATGAATCGCGACATTCGTAAACAGACCATTGAAGCTATCAACGAGATAAATAAACAAACCTACGAAGAAGTACATGACCCTGAGATATTGACGCGAATTAGCCAGTACGAAATGGCATTTCGGATGCAAATGTCGGTACCCGAAGTAATGGATGTGAGCAAAGAACCGCAGTATATTTTGGACATGTATGGTGTACAAGCGGGCGAAGGGTCTTTTGCAATGAACTGCCTTTTAGCCCGAAAATTAGTTGAAAATGGCGTGCGCTTTGTGCAGCTTTTTGACTGGGGCTGGGACACCCACGGTACGAGCGAAGACGGCTCAGTAGAAGTAGGGCTTCGGAATAAATGTTTGGCTTCTGACCAAGCAGTAACGGCTTTGTTGAAAGATCTAAAAATGCGGGGATTATTGGATGAAACGCTAGTGGTCTGGGGAGGTGAATTTGGGCGAACACCTATGCAAGAAAACCGCGACGGACAAGTACTTCCGTATTCGGGGCGCGACCACCACCTTGAGGCATTTACGGTATGGATGGCAGGCGGTGGAGTCAAAAAGGGGGTTTCAATGGGAGAAACCGACCCGCTAGGGTATGCAGGGGTAAAAGACCGCACGCACGTCCATGACCTTCAAGCAACGATTCTGCACTTAATGGGCTTCAACCACGAAAAGTTCACCTATCCGTTTCAAGGGCGGAACTTCCGCCTAACGGATACCGCTGGCAAAATCATTACGCCCCTGTTGGCCTAGACCAACGAAACTTTTATGAGTTTTTGGGCAAAAGAATAAATCCCTGTTTCAATTTTTGGCACTTGCTGTGCAGAAGGATATTTAACCTAATCCCTATTCCAATATGTCTCCTAGCGCTGTCAAAAGAATTCCCGTCATAGTAGCATCTTGGTCGGCAAAACGGTGGTAATTCCCTTTCCGCCATTGCTTTAATGTAGGCCAAATTCGTTGTAGACGATTGTCGGGTAAATAAGCGCGTGTTTCCAGAAAATGTAACTTTTCTGCTACAACCCGAAAATTAGGTGCCGAATTGGGAATCACCCGACTTAAATGGGTATAGATTTTTCGTAAGTCTTCGGCTTGCTGCTGTAGTGGAGCAAGCTTGGCGCTGTGCGGGCGAGAAAAACGATTGGTTAGTGTAACTGGCTGGCTGTCTTTTTGTTGAGTTCCTACCTGCTGAGCGAAGTGCTGACGATACTGGATGAGAACTTCGGGAATAAATGCAATTTGATTGAGGAGAGAAGCGACAAACGCCATCCAAGTATCATGTAAAAACTCTGAAATATCGGAAGGAAATGGCAAAATCGCATTCACAAACGATTTGCGTACGGCCATCGTACAACCCGCAACTCGGTTGCCAACGAGTAATACCTCGATACTTCGTCCCTGTTTCCATTGCTCCTGCTGGGAAGCACCAAAACGAACAACTTCCCAAAAGCGCTTTTGGAGGGAATGAGTATATTCATCTACCAAAAGAGCATCCGAAAAAACAACATTTACGGAAGGATTCTCACTGAAAGCTTTCGATAAATGAGCTACTTTTTCGGGCATCCAACAGTCGTCTTGATCGGCCAAAAACAAGAGGTCACCTTGGCAAGCGGTCAGCGCTTTTTCAAAATTTTTGGTTACGCCTAGTTTGGAGTCATTCCGAAAAATGTGAACAGGGAACGAGGCTTTTTTTGCAAAATTTTCAACTAATGCAAGAGTATTGTCCGTTGAACCATCATCACAAACGATAAGTTCATCGGGGAGTAAAGTCTGATTTTGAATGCTTTCCAACTGCTCCATTACAAATTTTGCACCGTTGTACGTACACATTGCAACCGAAATCAGCGGTCGGTAGTTGGACATATAGTCGATAATCGAGGGTTATAATATAGTTTAACTACGCATCGAGTAAACGCAATAGATGTCGGCAGCCATTGATTAGCACTCGCCGAAGTGCTTTATTTTTTTGGTAAAAATACGAAGGTTTATGATATGCGTTTGGTAAACTTTTAAAATGAGTATCATTATTAGCTGTTAGTTCCTTTTGATATACGTCAAAAAGTGGTTTTACATCAGGACGATTTTTAAAAGAAAATCTATCTTGGTGAACAGACAAGTTGTCAGGGCTCGAAAGGCGATAGCCGCTAAAATGAAAAAATACCAAAGGAAAGGTATCATTGACCCAAAAAGTGTCGCTTTTTTGCGAAATTTTTCGCTCGTGCATGTTCCAATAGGCCAAATTATAACCTAAATGATTGCTAACGAGTGCATTGGGATAAAACAACGGAACATAGTTGAGCCATAGCTGATCACAGTTCATTCCTTCGGCAAAGTTGAAATAGCCTTCGTGCCAAACACGGTCTTCCCACCAAGCTAAAAAACAAGCCGTTTCTTCAGAACGGCGAAGCGCAAAAAAACCACCGTTGTACAAGCCCGCATTCAAAAAACTGCGTAGATGCGGCAGCCCATGGTCAGTGATGGGAGTAACTACGTGCGGCGTAATAACGATGCTGTGCGTGTCGAGGTCGTTTTCGATAGGATTGACAGGCCCAAAAAGCCGAATGTCAGCGTCAAAATAAAGCAATTTTTCGACGTCTGAATAGGTCTTAAAGAGCCAACTAGCCATAAAAGGTTTGGCTAAACAACTCAGTTCGAAAACAGTATATCGGTTGAAGAGATTGTAAAAATCAGGGACTTGCTGTTCATTAATTTCAACGATTGTATACGCACTGACGGACGAAATATCACGGTCGTTGATTTTGTCAAAAAGTCCAATCACTACCCAGTAGTCAGGGTTGTATTTTACCAAACTATCGGCCATCGTTTTGGCCAGTGCTAAATGACTTAGGGTACAGATTGTAAATGCAAGACGCATTAGAAAAGAAATAGTTTTGAGGCAAAAATACGTACTTCTTCTGAGTTTCAGATGGTCGTGCTAGTTTTTTAAGGAGTTGTAACAAAGGACTTTGAAAAGACTTAGTAAAAAAGCAAACGAAATTGCTTATAAGACAATACCCTTTGACAACAATTTAAAACTGCCCTTTTGGGAAAGACGTTACACACATGAACCTTTCTAACTCTCGTCGCGATTTCATGAAAGCAACGGCAACCACGTTGCTAGCTCCCTCTATTTTATCGACTTCTTCTTTGGTCAGTGCCGCCGATGGTGACATTGTTGGTCACGGTAGTCACCGCTACAAGATTCAGGCAGGTTGGGGAAAACTTGATGCCGCACAATTTCCCGTTAAAAACTGCCATGAAATGGTTATCGACAGCAAAGGAAGGCTGATTATGGTAACGGATGAGACCAAAAATAACATTTTGGTGTACGACCGTTCGGGTAAGTTACTAGAAAGCTGGGGACACGAATACCCCGGAGGGCACGGTCTTACGCTCTGGAATGCCAACGGCGAAGAGTTTTTGTTTATCTGTGATCCCAACTCAGGAAAAGTGACTAAAACCGACTTAAAAGGGAAAGTTATGATGACGATTGAGCATCCGTCGAAAGTTGGCGCTTACAAACCTGAGGATAAATTTTTACCTACCGAAACGGCCGTTGGCCCAACAGGCGACATCTATGTGGCGGATGGCTACGGTTCGCAGTGGATTTTGCAATACACCTCAAAAGGGGAGTTCATTCGAAAATTTGGTGGCTCGGGCGACGAAGACGGGCAGTTTTCAACCGCGCACGGAATCACGGTTGATTACCGTAATAAATCGAACCCGACGTTGTTGATTACTTCGCGCGCGCACAATGCCTTCAAACGCTTTACACTTGATGGAAAATACTTGTCAACCATCTTTTTACCAGGGGCTTATGTGTGTCGTCCTGTGATTCATGGCGATACGTTGTATGCAGGAGTATGTTGGTCGCGCTTGCGCTACCTAAACCAAACTCCTAATTCAGGTTTTGTGACCATTTTGGATAAAAATGACAAAGTCATTTCAAACCCAGGAGGAACCAAACCTGAATACCGTAACGGACAACTGCAATTGATGGTACAAGACAAAGCAGCGGTTGATGGTATTTTGATGCACTGCCACGATGTTTGTATCGACAACGACGAAAATATTTACATCTGTCAGTGGAACGCCAAACAGACGTATCCAGTGAAGTTGGCAAGAATCTGATAGTACAGTGTCGAATGGAGCGTGCAGAATGTCGAATAAAAATCCTGTTTGACATTCTATACCATGCATTCGACACTAAAAATAGCCCATTTTTTATCGCAGGACTCTTCAATTAGAGGCGTTAATGTCGCTATTTTGACGAGTAATAGAATTGACATAAATCATTTTGTTTATATAATAATTAGATTTAATTGTATATTTCTAAACCTGTTTGTGATGAAAACCTTTAATTCTGCTGCCGAAAAAGAAGAATACTACGCCAAACGCCGAAAAAGAGGCTTTGTGATTGGCGGGGTTGGAGCCGCCATTTTGGGCGGTGGATTTGTTCTTCAGTACATTTTGTACATGACAGGTCATTCGTTTAATGGCGTCATGTATTCTCTCACTACTATTGGGATATGCCTTGTCATGTATGCTGCCGTTGAAATATTCGGTTGGTAGTTTTGTTCAGTATTGTTATACACACAGGCAGTTAATAACTTACTGATTGACAACTATGTGGTGGACGGGGGCTTTGAAAAAAACAGCCATAGCCGACGAAAAAGCGTATCCAACGATGGTGCGTATCGCTACGATGAAAGGCTGGACGATAGATTGTAAAACCAGTGTGTTTATAGAATGTATTATTGAATAATTAACTATAAAAAAAGCTCCAATCGTTTTGGCGATTGGAGCTTTTTCCAACTTCCCGAAAATCAAAAACTTTCGGGAAGTCTGCCAGATTCCTAGTTAGGATAGCCTGGGTTTTGTGGTTTCAAGTTAGGGTTGTTAAGCATTTCTTGCTTCCCTAATGGCAACAACAAGTGTTTTTCTTGCAAAGCTTGGTTTGAGCTAAGGTTTACGTGACCAACGAAGTTGTCGAAACCGTTAGTCTTCTCGTTATATACTTTACGAAGACGTACCATGTCAAACCACGTGATTTGCTCATAGCACAACTCATGCCAACGCTCTCTCCAAACCGCCTCGCGGAAAGTAGTTTGAGTGTAAGTTCCAAGCGCAGGGGTTGTAAGTTGCGCGCGGTCTCTGATGCGTTTGAAGGCGTCGTAAGCTGCTTGTGTAGGGCCGCCTAATTCGTTTTGAGCTTCCGCAAATAACAACAATACTTCCGCATAACGGATTTGAGGCACGTTCAAGTTGTTTTGACGAGTACCCGCCACTCCTGATGTTCCGTTAGCGGTACGGTTGAAGTGCTTAAAGATATAAGGCGCCCCCAAATCAAAACGCGCACCGTTTCCGTTCGTAAAATACGTAGTGTAGAAATAACCATCTTGGTCTTTCGCACGCAAGTCACCAGCTTCATACGACTTATAAAAGAACGAAGTTGGAACTGTACTTCCTGTTCCTGATGGCCCGTTGAAAGTGACAGGTTTGAAATTAGGATACATGTTATCCATTGGGTTACCAGCCACAACCGTGTTGTATTGAAGCATGAAAAGGTGCTCAAGACGGTTTTCAGTACTTTCTTTGTGAACATCTTCGTAGGAAGTGAAGAGGTTGATAGTACCAGGGTTTGCATTTGCGTAAGTGATTACTTCCAATGCTTTGTCAGCCGCTAGTTTGTAGTGAGACGCCCCTTTGCTAAGCGGGAAACCAGCCATAGTAAGATACACACGAGCCAATTGCGCTTTTACTGCCGCCAAGTTTACACGTCCACTTACGTCCATCCATGCCAAACCAGCTGCTTCTGCTGCTAGAAGGTCGTCTACGATGAGTTTATATACTTCCTCTTGAGGAGCACGGCTTGGTTGGAAGTCCTCCGAGCTTGCCGTTTGAGGTTTTGTTACCAATGGAATATCACCCCACAAACGTACGGCAGTAAAGTAAGCAGTTGCTCTCAAAAAGCGAGCTTCTCCCAATACCTTCTTTTTCTGCGCTTCTGACATTGTGACAATAGGTGGAACTTTCTCAATGACCTGGTTAGCTTGTGCAATTACTTGATACAAGCCATTCCAATAGTTGACAACGTGCGCTGTATTGCCATCGTGAACCAAACCGTAAAGGTTGTTCAAGTCTGAGTTTTGCGCTGTTTCCGTTGTCGAAGTTCCTGTCAGTGCTTCTAACAACTGCCAGTTTGAGGAAAAAATACCTGCCCCATTTCCCATGAAGCGCATATCGGCATAGACAGATGCTAGTGCCGCTTCTGCGTGGTCTGGAATGGTATAGAAGCTATCAGGGGTGAGGTTTGAGGGGGCTTGTTCGCTCAAGAAATCCGAACAGCTCGAAGGACCGATGAGAACGGCTCCGATGAGGGCGGCTTTTCCTAAATTTTTTATAGTGTTTAGTTGCATGATAATGTTCAATTTAAGTGAAAGAGTGTGAATTAGAACCCAACCTGAATACCCAACATGTAGGTAGTAGGCTTAGGGTAGTTATGCCAAATCATCCCTTGTGAGAAAGCACTGTTGGCATCGCCTTGGTTGGTTGGAGTTACTTCGGGGTCGCCAACAATCTTGTCTTTTACCGCTAAGAAGAAATTTTGGGCTGTAGCATACACTCTTAGGCGGCTCAGTTTTAGTTTGCTTGTTACGTGGCCAGGAACTGTATAACCCAACAAGAGGTTTCTACCACGGAGGAACGAACCATCTTTAATCCACCATGAGTCCACGTTAGTTACGTATCCTGCACGCGTATCACGGATTTCTGCAATCATCGTATTTTGGTTTTGCGGAGTCCATGCGTTCAATACCGAAGTATAGCTGTTTGCCAATGCCTGACGGTCTTCGCTTGGGTGAAGGTTCATCAACATCACATCGTTGCCGTACGAGAACTGAAGTTCAAGAGTAAGATCAAAGTTATTGTAACGGAACGTGTTTGTCATGGCTCCCCACGATTTAGGGCTACCATTTCCGATAATGCTACGGTCAGCGTCAGTAATGGCTTTGTCGCCGTTTACGTCAAGGTATTTGATATCGCCTGGGAGGATTGTTAAACCGTTACGGTAGCTAGTAAACTTAGCCGCTTGTTCACGCTCTGACTCACTCCATACGCCCAAACGAGTCAGTCCCCAAAACGAACCTACTGGCTCGCCGATACGAATGATGTTGGTTGGGTTAGTAAAGTTAGGCCCACCTACGTTAAAAATATCTGAAGGTGTTGCCAACGAAAGTACTTTATTGCGGTTAAATGAAATATTGAACGTTGTGTTCCACTGGAATCCACCACGGTCGATGTTTACTGTATTTACACCAATTTCCACTCCTTTGTTTTGCATCGAACCGATGTTCTTACGGATAGTTGCGTAGCCACTTGTACGTGGTACAGGAGCATCCAAAAGCATGTCAGTTGTCTTACGGTAGTAATAGTCAGCTTCGATAGATACTTTCCCTTTGAAAAGCGAAATTTCTGCACCAACATCAGCCTGAGCGGTTTTTTCCCAACGTAAGTCGGGGTTAGCCAAGCGAGAAATACCTGTACCTGCAACACGAGAATCGTTATAAATTGTCGCATAATTTGAACTCAAAAGTGACAACGATGAATAGGCAGGGATTTCAGAGTTACCTGTTAAACCGAAGCTTGAACGTAGTTTCAAATTAGAAATTACTGAGTTATTCTTCAAGAACTCTTCTTCAGACACGCGCCATGCCAAGGCGCCCGATGGGAAAAATGCAAACTTGTGGTTTTCTCCGAATTTCGACGAACCGTCAGCACGTCCCGTAACTGTCACCAAGTATTTGTTGGCCAATGAATAGTTGATACGACCAAAGTACGAGTTGAAGGCAAAACGCGAAGCTCCCGAACCTACCGTAGGGTTAGTTGCACCTGCCCCTAAGTTGTTGTAAAGGAAGTAGTCTGTTGCGAAGTTATTAACGCTTGCACTCATACTAAATAGGTTCGTTTCTTGCCACGAAATCCCCAAAAGAGCCGTTAACGAGTGCTTGTCACCGAACTGTTTGTTGTAAGTCAAGTAGTTTTCCAACGACCAAAAACTCTCTTTACGGTTACTGGTAGAGGCGTTACCGTTACCACCGATGTTGAGCGTACGAGTTTGTGATTGGTTGTTTTCTTGTGTCAGTACATTGATCCCAAATACAGTACGCATTTCAAGACCTTTGGCAAGGTTGATATTTGAGTACATGCTTCCTATCGTAGTTTGGGTATTTAGGATATACTTACGCCCCATCAAACGGTGCAACGAACTCATCGTTCCTTCGGCGTACGGATAATCGCGGTTATTGGCAAAAGTACCGTCAGCGTATCTTGTAGGCATGAACGGGAAGTCTTCCACAATCTGACGCGCTACGGCGTCGTTAATGTCCACTAAGTTTTCTGATTGGTTGTTATAGCTCAACGTACCTCCTACTTTTAACCATTTTTTGATTTGGTCGTCAATCGTAAAGCGTCCAGAATAACGCTTCATATAGGAGGTCTTAATAAGCCCTTGGTCATCGCGGTAACCTAATGAGAATGAATACTGCGTTCGCTCATTACCTCCACTGAAACCCAACTGATGGTTTTGGGAAAGGCTATTTTGTGATGTTTCTTTGAACCAATCGGTATCATAAAGTGGGTTACCGTTGCTGTCAAAGATGCGTGGATCTGTGCGGCGGAGTTTCGGATTTAAGTAGGCCCATTTACCCGCTGCCCAACCTACTGGGTCGTATTTCGCCATGTTGGCCCATGCCAAATCTTCTACAGCAAGGTATTGCTTGGCATTGAGTACTTGAGGGCGATTAGGTCCGATGGTGTTTACGCTGAAATCAGCATTGTAAGTCACAGTACCTTCGCCTGCTTTTCCTTTTTTGGTAGTTACCAAGATAACCCCATTCGCACCGCGTGCACCATAGATGGCCGTTGAAGAGGCATCTTTTAGTACCTCTACCGATACGATGTCGTTTGGATTAATGTAATCAATTGCTGAGCTAAACTGGTTCTGGTTTCCTTGTGGAAGCATCACCCCGTCCACTACGTAAAGTGGGTTATTTGAGGAGTTGATAGAGCTAAAACCACGGACACGAATCGTCGTACGACCACCTGGACGACCAGAGTTGGTATTTACTTGTACCCCTGGCATACGACCCGAAAGGGCTTGTGTCAACGAGGGGGCAGGGCGCTCCATAAGTTGTTCGGCTTTTACCGAACCTACGGCACCTGTTAAGTCAGATTTTTTCAAAGTACCATAACCGATAACGACGATCTCTTCAAGTACTTTGCTATCCACTTTCATGGTCACGTTGAGGACAGTTTGGTTACCCACTACTACTTC
>JACCEC011284821.1_pt1 | contig 13336 bp, 13 predicted proteins | sample 7450121 | NCBI WGS metagenome assembly JACCEC01 (sample SAMN15323455, study PRJNA562643) | freshwater metagenome | isolation source: river surface water | place: USA:Blue River Watershed | collected 2017-08-18 | reverse complement strand
GGGGGGGATGTGTTGAACAACGGTGACGGGAAAGAAAAACCCGAGAAACGAACGATGAAAAAAAGGAGGAGGGGGGGGGAGAAGAGGGGGGATGGAACCGAAAAAAAAGTTTTTGTGTTCTCGGGGGAATAAAATTGTGCAAGCATGCTCGAACTGGATTTGCAGGGTCTGGCCTCGTCTGCGGCTCGCCGCGCCAAGAAGCCGTGGCCCGAAGGCACGTGGGGGCACGCGTTGACGCAAGGCCGGCGTTCGGCGCGGGTGCGCAAGACCGCGTTGCGTGCGTGGGCGTCGCGGTTCCACGTGTCGTCGCGCGGCAGTCGTTCGCGCCTCGTCGACCGGTTGTTGGTCCATTGGTGCACGACGCGCGTGCAATCGCTCGTGCGCGGATGGTTGACGCGGCGGTGGTGGCGCCGGTCGAACGCGGGGCAATGGCGAGCGTGCGTCAACGCCGAAGACCCCGTGACGACCGAACCGTGGCGGTCGGTGCCGTGGGCGCGCCAAGTGTGCGTGTTCGACGCCGGACACTGGTTCGGCTTCGACGCGTGCACCGCGCAACGCCTCGACCGCAATCCGTACACGCGCACGCCGTGGTCGACCGAATGGATCGCGTCGTGGCCGCGGTGGGTGCCCCCGTCGGTGCGCGCCATCGACGTCGCCGTCGCCCCCAAACCGCCGACGACGACGGCGCATCGGTCGATCGGCAACATCGACGGCGACGAGGCGTGGGCGACGTGGACGCGCGTGTGTGCGTGCCCACCGTGGACAGACCTCGTGCGTCCGTCGTCGTTGGCGTCGTGGTGGGCACGCGTGCGTCCGGCGCAATGGGCGGACGCGTTGCAGCACGCGTGGTTCCAGCGTCGGTTGCCGCGCGCCAAGCGTCGTCGGTTGGCGTCGTCGACGTGGGCGTTGGCGTCGACGAACGGCGTCGTGGGCGCCGCGGCGGCGTGGACGCGCCCTGAGCTGTCGCCGAGCGACCGATGCGTCGGCGCCGAGTTGGTGTTGCGCGCGTTCGCGCACTTTCACCCCGACGCGCGCGAAATCGTTCGTCGAGGAATCATCGTTCGCGAGGAAATGCGAGTTCTCGCCCAACTCGCCCAACTCCGCCCAACATGAAGATGCATTTCCGAGTTGATTTGGCCAACGAGAATCATAATTTTATTGACATCTCGCGAAAAAACGATTTGAAGAGAACCTTCGCTTTTCCACGAGCACACCACCAGCAACACACACCGTTTGTTTGTTTTTTCAACAGTTTTTGTCCAACTTTTGTTCCCCCCCCCTGCAACACCGATCGCAACCATGGCTCCCGCTGACAAGAAATCCACCGAGAAGAAACCCGCCGCCGTCAAGGCCGAGAAAGCCGACGCCCCAGCCATCAAGGTCAAGGCCGAACCCAAGGCTGAGAAAGCCGACAAGCCCAAGAAGGTCAAGGCCGCTGCCCCGGTCGTCGAAGAAGCCGCCGCAGAACCCGCCAACGACGAGGCCATGGACGTCGACGAATCCGACCCGGTCGCCATGTTGACCCTGCAACGCGACGCCATCATCGCCGCCTACAACGCCCAGATCTCCTCGATCCAAGCCGAGAAGAAGAACTTCATGAACTACCACAAATTGGCGGCCAAAGCCGTCAAGGCTGCCCAACGCTCTGGCAAGAAGAACAAGCAACGCAAGACCGGAGGTGCTCCTCGCGCTCCTGCAGGGTTCACTTTGCCCGGATTGATTTCCGACGAGTTGTCTGCCTTCTTGAAGAAGGAAAAGGGAACCATGATTTCTCGCACCGACGTCACCCGCGAAATCAACGCTTACATCAAGGAAAACAACTTGCAAAACCCCGCCAGCCGTCGCTTCATCTTGGCCGACAAGAAACTCAGCAAGTTGTTGAACATTGACAAAAGCACCCCGTTGTCGTATTTCAACCTCCAAAAGTACTTGTCTCCTCACTTCATGAAGATCCCCAAGGAAACCGCAGCCGCCGCCACTGCCCAAGCGTAAGGTGTGGACACACAACGCGCAACGCAACGGGGAACCCCCGACGACGAAGAACAAAAACAACATAGGGACTTTCGTGTATTACCAAACGTCGGTGGTAGTGCGAGTAGGGGGGGAAAGCCCCTCCTCGCAAACGAGGAACGAACGACAAGAAATAGTTGACTGTAGCGTTACTGTGGTATTGTAAACATTCGTCCCCCCCTTTCTTAAAAAAAACGATTGACTCACTCACAAACATTGTTTCTTTCCTTCTTTTCCTTCTCTTACGACCGACCAAACCACAGGTCGTACGTTTCCGGAGCTATTCGTCTCGTGCGGCACTCGACGGGTTGTCGGGAGGATAGGCAGATTCGAGCGCCGTAGACAGTTGTAAATGCTAAAGTTTGGTTAACGGGTTAATGGGTAAAAAAACGATAACTTATGTCGTCTCGGATGGTGTTCAACCTAATTCAATCTAACCTAGGTGGATGGTAAAGGTCTTGACAAATGGTGCATCCACGCCTCGGGGTCGAGAAAGCAAGGGCCTTGGAAATGTTCCAGCAATTGTCCGTTTTCGTCGGCGGCGAGGAACCGGGTGCATTTGTTGGTGCGGTTGTCGAAACAATAGACGAAGCGAGTGTCGATGTCAATGAGGACACGTCGATCGTCCCCTTCTGTCGGGGGCGGGCCGTACTTGGCGAACACGACGCAGAAATGATTGATGTTGTCGTGATAGTCGCCGTCCGTCAAGGATTCCAAGTCCGTGTAGAAATGGCGACTGACCTCCATGTCCGCTTGCCGATCCTCGTTGAAGGGAAGTTCGATCAGGAGCGCTTTGTTGGAGCATTTCTCCGTTTTCTTCAACAAGTTCACAATGCCTATCTTCTTCTTTCGCTCCGTGGTCATTGGAACCACCAATCGGCAGCAGTCGAACTTCTGCTCCAAGTACATCGCGCACTTCGTCTTGCCTTGCCCCCTGTTGCCCACCACCCAGAAATAGTGGCGAGGTTCGGCGACGTTTTTGCAATACCGTACGTGGTCCAACAACATTTGTTGCCACCAGTACAATGTGGGCATGACGATGGGTTTGGGAGGAGGTTCGTGCGTGCCCCATTTCTGGACGAACTTCGTGGGCCCCGTGCTCAACCGATCGATGCGTTGCCACCCTTCCCGAGGCAAAATGCCGGCAAATTGTCTGCGCAAGTAATCCATGCGGTCGAATGCTGCGGATCCCTTCCGGTCGAACGACGCGTGGAACTCGAAATGCTCCGTGCCCGACTGCTTGACGACTTGGAAGGTCCATCCTTTGATGCGCGCTTGTTTGCTGCGTTGGCTGGGGTTGGTGGTCTTGACCATGGCGAAGACACGTTCTCGCATCTTTACGGTCACGGGGATTTTGTCGTGGCGCATAACGACTTCGTGAGGGCTGTTGTCCTGACGGCCCCGTGGAGTGGGGATGATGTCGTCTTCGACGGGCATCGGGGGATTCCCTCTGGGACGAGGGGTTGGTGGTGTCGGCGGGATGAAGGTGGAGGTCGCGAAGCGGGCTGGTGCGGTGGGCTTGCGTCGTTTGTTCGCGTGGCGGTCGCTTTCTCCCTCCCCAGCGTCCTCGTCTTCATCGTCGTCTTCATCGTCGTCTTCATAGTCGTCTTCATAGTCGTCTTCATCGTCGAGCTTTCTTTTGTTTTTCGGTTGTTGTTGGTGGTGGGTTACGGAGGGTGCTGCGGCCGAGGAATCGGAAGGCACCCTCGTAAACGATGTGGACATTTTGTTTTCGGACGACATGTTCTCGTAAGCGATTTCTGAGCAGATAGGCTGGATGAGCGGGATGGGCGGAGACTGGTTTTGGCAATTGATTTGATTTGTGATTGAACCACGCGAACAACTATCTTCAAAGACAACGTGTTATTCGTCGTCCCGCCCAAGTTCCCGCCAAGCAAATAACGTAAACGTAAAAGTCCTTTTCTTCTTTCTTTTTTTTCCTTCCTTCCCTTTTTTTTTCTTTTTTTTCCTTCCTTCCCTTTTGCGTGTTTTCGCTTTGCTTGTTTTCGCTTTGCTTGCTCGCTTGTCAAAACGAGGATCGTTTGACAGAAGGCACTTGAGCCATGGGCCATGCGCGCCACGTGTCGAGAAGCGCTTGTTCGAAGGACAGGTTTCCGCGCGCGATGTCGTCGAGCAAGGTGTGCATCCAGGCAGGGTCGTGTTCGGGCCATCCGTGCGCGCGCAGCGTGGACCACCGCATGCGTCCGAGGTCGGTGATGCGCACGGTGCGACGGTTTACGCGGGTGTCGTCGGCGTCGGCGTCGGGGCGCCAGTCGACGAACTGGTCGTGGCGCGTCCAGGCGCGGCCCGTTGTCGTCGTCGAAGATGCGTTCGCGGACTCGTCGTCCACAATGGCCCACCCGGCGGAGACGAGTTCATCGGCCGTGCGGCATTGCGTCGAGGGTTTGCCGTCGATCGCGGCGACCCAGGCGTTCCACGGCGTCGTTGGCGCGCCTGAAGGGGCGACGGGGCGCCAGCGCACGAGGGACGGAAACGCGTGCAGAGGGCCAACGGCGAGCGAGTAGGTTGACACGGCGTGGAGCGTCGAGTGTTCGTTGAGTTGGCGCACGATGTTGCGCTCGGACACGGCGAGTCCGAACTCTGCGCGGCGCCACCCGGACAGCACGGTGTGCACGCCGCTGCGGTGTTCGAGCACGACTCGGCCGGAGGGCGACGTCGCCGTCGCGCGGATCGACCTTCCCACCCACGGCGCCATGCACGCGGCGAGCGCGCGTTGGTAGACGAAGGCGTAGACTTTGCGCGCGACCGGCGATTGCCCGCGGCACTCGGGCGCGGCGACGTGGGTGGGGCGCACGGCCCCGGGGACGACGTCGTCGGTCGACGCGCGCAAAGAACCGGAAGCGGCAGCAGCAGGGACGGCGGCGTCGCCCGCGAGGGCACGCACGTGCTTCACGGCCTCGGCGGTCCAGGCGGCGGGCAGGCGCGCGTCCGTCGTCCAGGGCCACGTGATCCACCCGTCGCGGTACAGCTCGGTCGCCGCGGCCACGACGTCGGCCGGCGACGCCAAGCCCGCCTCGAGGACGTCGCGCCACGTCGCGGCGTTTGGCGCGGGCGTCTCGACGCGCTGCACGGGCTCGACCTCCACGACCCACTTGTCCTCGCGCTCGGCGAACAGGTCGGCGTCGGACACGTCGTCGGACCCGAACACGAGGCGGTGGTGCGTGAGGAACGCTTCGCCGCGCCCTTTCCCCGGGACCGAGGACGACGCGGGGCGGTCGACCGCGTGCAGCGCACACAACGCCGACCACGCCGCGCGCCCGACCGTGACGCCGGGGGTGGGCCCCAAGGCGGCGGACATGGCGTACCCCGCCCACAGGTCGAGCACGGTTTTGGCGCGCGCGGAGTGCACGAGGCGCGGATCCAGACCGTGCGCGTCGGGGGCGCGCAAGACGCGCTGGATCGCCTCTGCGCTCCACTCGCAAACGTCCCAACGCGCGACGCACAACGGGTCGAGCTTGCACGCTTCGCACACCGACCACGCCGCCGCCTCGCTTTCGGGCGTGCCATCGGTCACGAACACGACGCGCCCGGCCTCTCGGACGGCTTTGCGCACCTGGTGCACGACAGGGTCTTTCGGCGTCCACGTGACGGACACGCGAGGAGGTGATCCGTCCACGACTCTCGCGTGTTGGAACGAGGACAAATGCGACACGGGGCCGCCCCCGGTGTGCAGGCAATCGAACGCCGCGCTCACGCGTTTGGTCAACGCCGCGAGTTTCGTCTCGCTGTCGACGATCAACAACGTCCGGTGCACCGTCGTCGTGAGGGTGCGCGCAGACGCTCGTCGGTACTCCATTTTTTTGGTCGAACGGTGGTTGGTGGTGGTGGTAGGTCGGAAGGTTTGTTCCCCGTTGGAAAAAAAGGAAACGCGCGGAACGAACACCACACGAAAACAAACGAAAAAGCGACAAGAAAAGAGAAAGTGCGGTTGGAAAAAAAGAAAAAGGGAAAAAGAGAAAAAGAGAAAAGGGGGGGAGCGAAAGGAAAAAAAGAGAAAGTGCGGTTGGAAAAAAAAGAGAAAAAGAGAAAAGAGAAAAAAGAGAAAAAGAGAAAAAGGGGGGGGAGCGAAAGAAAAAAAGAAAAAAGAGAAAAAAGAGAAACGAGCGACATCAATTCAACAAACGTTACATCGGACAAACAAGAAGGGGGTTTGTTTTCAGGCTTTCGTTTTTTTCGCATTCTTCGATTTCTTCGCTCCGGCGTCGACTCTAGCTCCAGCTTTGGCGTCCTTCGTTTCGGCGTCCTTCGTTTCGAGCGTGGTGGGATCCAACACGACTTTCAAGACGTCGAGCGCGTCGCCCATCCAATGTTGCTGGCGGTATTCTCGCCACGTGAGTTTGCGAGGAGCATGTTTGGTCTCGGTTTCTTCCGCGGCCTTGTCATTGCCGTCGCCGTCGAGTTTGTTGGCTTTTTTCAACGCGCTGTCGACGTAAATTTTCGTGAGCAGCTCGCCCACTTGCACCGATCCTTGGAACTCGTCGATGTCTCCGTCCTCGATGGTTTTCAACACGTCCAAGAAGCGCATGAACAGCGCGACGTCGAGTTCGTTCTTGCGCAAGCGGTTGAAAATGTCCGGGTACGCCGAGAACAAAAAGGGACATTCTTGGGCCAAGGTCGTCATCAACGCCGTGTCTTGGTCGCGCAACAAGGTCACCGTGTGGTCTTGCGTGCGTTCCGCGACCAGTTTGACCATCCGAGTAGTTTCCTCGCGCAACTGCGCGCTGTGCTTCAATGCGCGGATCGACGCCGTGTGGTCCTGGCCCTGGTCGCGCGCCGACGACACCATGTCTTGCAGCGACAAGCGCTGGCCGTCGCCCATGACCACCGACATGATACACCCTTGGAGAAACGATGAAACCGCGACAAAACACGCAACCAAACCAAGGGAGAACGAACGATAAACGCCGCGTTTCTCTCGCGCCCTCTTTATATGCGTATTTTTTTTCGAAGCACCGAGCCAACACAAACTCCCGCCCTTTCTTTTTTTTTTTCATCATTGTTTCGTTGGATCGCATGTCGACGACCGTGCCCGGGTTGCCGCAAGTGGTGTCGAGCCCCGCGTCGGGCAATCCGTTTCAAGCCGCCGCGGACGCACAACGGTCCATGGACGAGCACCAGAACGCCATCAACCACGCCGGCGGACAATACCCTCCTCGGCGTCGACGCAAACAGTCTCGTTCCAAAAGAAGATGCTCGTCGAGGTCAATCAAACGCAAAAGAAGACGAGGATGCACCAGATGCATGTGCGGCAAGAAACGACGTCGTCGTCAAACGCGCGCGCGCACGCGCAGGCGGAGTCGAGGAGGAGGAAGCGCCCCGGGGAACGCGCCGATCGTCGTGCCCCAATACACGATGACCTACACTCCGGACCCTGCGCAAAACCCCAACGACCAAATCGCGCAACTCTCCGCCACGAGCTTGCAATCCGCCGCGTGGTCCAAAACAGACGCGAATGTGTCGACCTAACATCTTTTTTTTTCACTTTTCACTTTTCTCTTTTTTTTGTTTTCACTTTTTTTGTTTTCACTTTTTTCCTTTTCTCTTTTTTCCTTTTCACTTTTTTCCTTTTCACTTTTTTTGTTTTCACTTTTTTCCTTTTCACTTTTTTCCTTTTTTTACATTTCTCGTTCGAGTCAACGTTGTGTAAAACCGGCTTGAACAATACAACCCGCCCTCCCTTTCACAAAACCATCAATCGCCCTTTCTGTTTTCAACGTCTCTCGTTCATCGTTTCTCTCTTTTCTCGGGTTGTCAAAAATGTCCGAGAAAGCTCGCGCCACGATAGTGTTTCAAGTGATTGCGGTTACGCAACAAGACGCTCCGTTGGCGGACGTGTTTTTGCTGTATTTGCCCGACGGTCGATATTGTTTGTCGGGGTATTTCCACGAGACGGCGACGACGCCGTTGGTCCACATGTTCGAGAGCGCGCACACGGCGCACACCTTTTTGAGCCACGCGATCTCGAAACGCTGCCACCAGCTCGTGGAACTGCGAACCTATCGTTTGGACGAGATCGACGTTGACTACCTGGACCACGACGAGTTGAAAGTGCGTGCCGGCAAACGACAGTTTGTCTGCAAAGCATACATGCCGATGGACGATGTGTTGCCGGCGCTTCGCGGGTTGCGCACTTGGACGCGCACGGCGTAACCCCCCCTTCTTCCCTAACCACATACACGCTCGGTTTTTTTTGCTTGGCCTTGGTGGAAAAAAAGTCCCACGAAAAAAAAAGGAAACGACAACGTTGCTGTTTTTGTTCGAATCGACGACCACGCAAACACATGCCGACGGGACAGCATTGGTTGCGGTTCGTGGCGATCAACGTGGCGTTTGCGGCGTTTGCGGCGAGCGTGGCGTACATGCACCATGTGTCGTCGGTGAAGCAAAACTGGCCGTTGTACCGGTGCAACCCGATGTACATGTGGATGGCGGACAACGTGCGCGAGAACTTTGCGTTTTGCGTGCAGACGACGCAGTCGCATTTCATGGGGCATTTGCTGCAGCCGTTGACGACGGTGACGGGGTCGTTGACGGGGATGATGGGCGGGTTTGTCCAAGACATCCAGAACATCCGTGGCATGTTTGCGCAAGTGCGAGGCTTCTTGACGGCGTTGGTCGAAAACTTGTTTGGGACGTTTTTGAACATCGTGGTTGAGTTTCAACGCATCAGCGCCGCGATCAAGGACCTCGTCGGCAAAACTGTGGGCACGATGGTCACGGTCATGTACATGATGGACGGCAGCGTCAAGACCATGCAGAGCACGTGGAACGGCCCCCCGGGGCAATTGGTGCGGTCGATGGGCAAGTGTTTCCACCCGGACACCCCGGTGTGGTTGCGCGAGGCCAACGACCCCGTGCCGTGCGCGGCCGTGCGGCCCGGCGACGTCTTGTCCGACGGCTCGCGCGTGGAATGCACCATGCGGATCGACAACCGCGCGGACCGCTGGCCGTTGTACGAGTTCGTCGACGACGCGGCCCTGCGAGTCACCGGGTCGCATTCCGTGTGGTTCGAAGGGCAGTGGCGGCGCGTCGAGACGTTGCCGTCGTCCGTGTGCCGCGTCAGCGCGCTCGACCCCGTCGACGAATTCGTGTGTTTCATCACCGACACGCACCGCATTCCCCTCGGAGCACACGTGTTTTGGGATTGGGAAGATCACCGGATCGACCCTTCCCCGGACAACCAACCACGGTAGACGTTTTGTAGAAGTAGACGAAACACCGCAAAAAAAGCAAGCGCAAAAAGTAAGAGCAAACGTTCAGTGTTAACAAAAAAAAGTTTTTTTTGGCAGTTTTACTGTTTCCTCGTTTTTTTCAATCAAACCCATTTCTTCCTACCCACAACCGTGCATTGCCGGCGACGAGGTGTCCCCTTCGTTTGAGGTAGCGGCAGTAGCCGTAGCCGTAGCATCCTCGGGGTTGGACGCGGCCGCCGCTTTGCGTTTTCGGTAATGCTTGGCGTTGTACTCGGATCGTTTGTCCGGGTGCCGTTGGTAGTATTGGCGGTTGTACTCAGCGATGTGTTCGGAGTGTTCGGCGCGGTAGGCGCGTTGGTACCCGGGGTGTTTGGCGCGCCACTCGGATCCTTTTTGGGTGTTGTACCCGGGGTGTTTGTCCAGGAATCTCTTGCGCGCCTCGCGCTGTTTGGCGCGTTTCTCGTCCTCGGACAACACCGGTGGACACTCGGACGACATGTTACCGGACGTCGTGTGTTAGTATTGCTGTTGGTGGTGCTGTTGGTGGAAAAAAAACGTTTGGCGGCCCCGTTGTCTTTTTTTTTCCGAGCGTCGGTGTTCAACCATCTTTTTCTTCTCTTTCTTTTTTTTTTCTTTTTTTTCTTGTTTTTCTTGTTTTTCTTGTTTTTCTTGTTTTTCTTTTGTTTTCGTGGGGTTCCCTTTTCCCTTTTTTTCTTTTCGTTGGTCTGTTGGATTCTCCTCGTTTTGTTTTTTTTCGTTCGTTGGGGGGTTGGTTGCAAACATGAGCGAGTTGAGTATTCCGGGACGAGGCATTCACGCCTACCGGTTTGCCGGACTGGCGATCGTCGACGTGGTGATGACGGTGGTGGCGGGCGTGTGTTTGCACTGGGCCGTCCCGTCGGTCTCGTGGATGTGGTGGACCGCGGGGTTGTTTGCGGCGGGCATTGTTGCTCACCGGTATTACAACATCCGCACGACGGTCGACAAATGGTTGTTTCCGTGAATCGATGGATGGACCGGACGCTTGTTTTTTTTTTGCGCGGCGAAAAGGTCAACGCCCTTTTTTTGTTGTTTCCTCCAAACCTTCTTTTGGTTTCTTTGGGGGGGGTTTGTTGTTCGTTTGTCGATTGTCGTCGTCGTCGTCCTCCTTCTTTTTCTTCGTTTTCTTCTTTTTTTTTTCGTTCGTTTGTTCGTTTGTTCAGTGGGGGGGATCATGCCTTCTCGGACACGTCGACGAAAAGTAGGAGTGCGTCAAACGCGGACGATGCGCGTGAGCGATCCGCGGTTGCACGGCAGCATCGGGTTGCGCCCGATCGAGTCTCGTACACTCAAGTTTCGCTCGAACAACGCGATGAAGCACAAATTGGTGCACGAGGTCATGGCGCAGTTTGCGCCGCACAGCATCCGGCCCGTCGACGATTTCTACGACTACATCAACTACCAATGGCTCAAGAACGTGAGCGTGACCGACCAACAGCAGTACATCGTGCAGGTGGACGATTTCCGGTTGGCGCAAGACAAGGTGTACCACCAGTTGTCGGCGTTGGTCGACGCGTACATCCGCGAACACAAACACACGTCGGTCGGTCGCAACTTGGCGACCTTCCGTCGCTCGTTGAAGCGCCGATGCAGCCCTGCGCGTTCCAAAGAAGTGGCGCAGAACATCGTGCAGCGCCTCGACGCCTTGCGCGAGGAATCCGGTCCGTGGGCGTTGCTCGCGTACTTGCACGAGAACGAGATGGTGGCGCCGTACGCGCCGTTCACGTGGACGGTGTCTCCGGACGAGGCCAACAACCAGGAATGCCGGTGCTACGTCGGGTCGGGGCAATACAACCTCGTCGACATCGACGTGTACTTCGACGACGGCGTCGACGTGGCGTACAAGGCGCGGTACCGTCGGGCGTTCGAGCGTTTCGTGCGCGACGTGTTCGACGTGGCGCTGGGGGCGGGGCACGGGTTGGACGCGCGAGACGTGTTCCGCGTCGAGCAGCAGTTGCTGGAGGCGTTGGGGTGCGACCGCGTGGTCAAGGGCGAGGAGGCGCGGCGCAACCGCGTGAGCGCGGACGAGGCGTTGTCGACGTACGGGTTCGACTGGCCCGCGTTTGCGGCGGCGCTGGGGTACGCGCGCCCGCCGGCGTTTTTCCTCACGGGCAGCCTGAACTACTTGCGCTGCGGGTCGGACTTGCTGCGCCGCGAGTGGCGCAGCCCCGCGTGGCGGACGTACTTCTTGTTCGTGCTGCTGAAGAGCGTGGTGCGGCTGACCCGCGGCTGGGAGCACTTGACCTTCGGGTTCCGGGGCAAGTTCGAGCGCGGCCAGGCCCAGATCGTCGTCAGCGACGCCGTGCGCGACGCGCTCTACTTGTCGCTGCCGTTCAACGCGTTGCTGACGCGCGAGTACGTGAAGCACTACGAGGACGCCCGGGTGATGGAGTACGCGCGCGTGCTGTGCGAAGACTTGCGCACGGTGTTCCGGCGCATGTTGGCGCGCAACCAGTGGCTCTCGCCGCGCACGCGCGAGTACGCGCTCAAGAAGCTGGACGCGTGCGTCTTCGTGTACGGCCACCCCGACCGCTTGCTGGAGGACCCCGCCCTCGAGTACGGCCCGGACTTGTTCGACAACATGCAGCGCGTGTTTGCGTGGCGCAAGGCGTGGTTTCTGACGCGCGAGGGACTTCCGCCGGTCGACGTGCCGATGGTCGACTGGGTCTCGTACCCGGCCAAACTGGCGGGCGACCAGGCCTACATCGTCAACGCGTCGTACACGCCGACCAAAAACCGCATCTACATCAACCTCGGGTACTTGCAGGAGCCCTTCGTCGACCTGCACGAGCGCGGCATCGAGTACAACCTCGCGCACCTCGGGTTCACGATCGCGCACGAACTGGGGCACGGGTTCGACGACTGGGGCAGCCAGTACGGCGCGGACGGCAACCTGTACGACTGGTGGACGCCGACGGACCGCAAGCGCTACAAGGCGATCCAGCACGACGTGGTCCGGCAGTACACGACGTTCGCGCAACGCGACGGCATCGAGTTCGACGCGGAAATCGGCATCGGCGAGGATCTCGCGGACATTCAAAGTCTCGCCGTGTGCGACGAGTACTTGCGCGATTTCCAAATGCGCAACGGCGACATCGTGCCGATCAAAGCCTTGGGCTTCCAGGCGTTCTACACCTACTTCGCCTTCCAGCAACGCCAGTTCGTCGGCAAACGCGCCCTCGCGGCGCAACTCAAAACCAACCCCCACCCCCTCGACAAATACCGCTGCAACGTGCCCCTGTCGCGCTCCGAAATGTTCCGCGCCATCTACAACGTGCGCCCCCGCGACGGCATGTGGTGGCACAACACCAACACCGTTTGGTGAACAAAAAAACAACCCCCCCCGACGAATGAACCCCCCGACGAACCACACGAACCACAAAAACAAACAACAACACCTTTTTTTCCCCCTGTTTGTTTGGGGGGGCTGACAAACGACACAATGCCGCGGTTGGCCCGTCGACCTATTTCACGCCGACGCTGCACCCACACACAACGCCTCGAGGACGACGCGTTGCACGAACCCGCGGTGCTTCGGTACATTCGTCCGTGCACGCCCTTTCCCGTCGACTATGTCTACGAGGGATCCGACGTAGTGCATTGCTACTTGTCGTTCCGGCGCGGGTGCATCGTCGTGACGCTGCACGACGGGGTTCCGGTGTACGCGCGGTGGTCCGAGAACGGCACGTTGTTCGAGGGCCTGTTGCCCACCACGCCGTTCGAGTGGTTCGACGCCGACAGCGACTTGCCGTACGCACAAAGCTACCTGCAATGCGCCAACACAACCATCCGCGCCTACGCCGGCTTGTCGCTCGAGTACGAGGACCGTTTCGACGCGTGGATCGCGGGTCCTCGCGTGGGGCTGTTTTTCGCGGTCGGGCGGTCCGCCACCACGTGATGTCGCCACTTAAACGAGAGCAAAGAACACACACACGCACCGTTCGCACCACCAACAACCATGGGCATCAACGAAAGCATCGACGAAAGCACCCGCAAACGCGAAAGCACCCGCAAACGCGAAAGCACCCGCAAACGCGAAAGCACCCGCAAACGCGAAAGCGAAAGCGAAAAGG
>JACCEC011663168.1_pt1 | contig 13337 bp, 9 predicted proteins | sample 7450121 | NCBI WGS metagenome assembly JACCEC01 (sample SAMN15323455, study PRJNA562643) | freshwater metagenome | isolation source: river surface water | place: USA:Blue River Watershed | collected 2017-08-18 | reverse complement strand
ATGTCAGACACTTAAAAGAATATCCTATTGATAATTTCCTTGATTCCAGGAAAAATCTCGTTTTTTGGCTAATCGACATTCACAACATGGTAAATGGTGAAACTGGTAAAAAAATATTAAGTCATGAAACTGTCATACGGAAATATGAAAAAGTTTATGGCAAAAAACTCATTTTGGAAGGTGATGTTGATATGGATGAAAGTGATGAATCACTCAGTCATAATCTTCTTTATGATAATAATCAATATGTATCAAGTTGTATTCGTAGTTATTTCCAATTAAATGCCACAAAAGTATTCATTACTATCTTCTTTATTCTTCTTATCCTTTGTTATGTTAAAAAATATGTTATAAAATCCTAAAAAATCATCTTATTCTTTTCATAAAAATTCTGATATAAACATTTAAAATTCATTATTAAATTCTTCAAAAAAGTATGTGTATTAAATAAAATATTCCTTCTTTCTCTATTGTATTCACGAATTATCTCATATCCTTCGTGAAATGAAAACCATCCTATGTCTCCTATTTCCGTCTTCTGATATATATTCATTTGGTCAACTTCAATCATATTCATCTCTTGCATTTGTGCAAAATAATAAATATGTTTATATCTTATATGATTTGAACCAAGATATGTCTCTTCTAAAGGTGTCATATTTAATATATGATAATCTGTTTCATTCAATCCCGTTTCTTCCTTAAATTCCCTTTTTGCACATTCAATATTTTTTTCATTTATATTTCTTCTTCCTTTAGGAAATCCCCATTCTGGTTCCCTATATTCTCTTATCCCCTCAGCTATTATAGATTGGAAACTTATAGGAAACAATATCTCACATTTATTAATAAAATATCCTTCTCGCAATTTATTAAATTTCATTTTTGAATCTTCATATTCCTGATTATGCGAACCTCCACCCAATTGCATATTCCACATATCTCTCCATAATTCATCAAATGATTTTGTCATTAAATCATATTTTTCGTCATTTGTCATCATTAAAATTGTATTATAAAGATATTCATAATCATCTAAATCATATTTTCCCCTAATGAAATCAACATAAGATAATGAATTTTTTCGTCTTATCATTAAATATTTTATTTGATGATTTAATAATTCTTGATTATAAGTTGATATATTATTATATAATTCTGTTAATTCTTTCAATTCATCATTTTCAAATAAATAATTTGTTTGAATCTTTTTTGTAAAACTTATTATATTGTTTAAATCAATTGATGTATTTGTTATTGTGTTTTTCTCTAAATAAATTGCTATGATTCCTAAACTCATAATTGGATAACTACATTTTTTTGTTAAATGTCCTTTTTTACCACAATTCATACAACTCACATTATATGGTTTATTTTTATTTTGATTTGAATCTTCAACATCCGATAAAGAATGTGTTTGTGTTTGTGTCTGTGGTTGTGACATACTTTGATTTTGACTTTGGTTATCTTTTTCTTTTTTCTTCTTACTTGATTGGATGGTCCAACCCTCTTTTTCAATATTATTATTTTGCATTTGAATTTGGTTTTTATTATATGAATGCATTCCTTTTATTTTTTTGTGTTTTTTATTTTATATTGAAATTTATTTAATTTTATCTCTAATTATAAAATAGGTGGATTCGTATTAAATATGAATAATGAAATAAAAGAAAGAAAAAGAAAGCCTATACCTTCCAAAAAAAAAGAAGGTTCTGAAGGAAACATGATTCAGAAAGGTAAAACTAAACCAATACCAACTAAAAAGAAAAAGAACATGATGATGAATGAAGAGAACAAAGGTAGTGTTGATTTCAAACCTTATCCAGAAATTACATCTGACTCTTTCTATCAAGAAATTTATGAAAAAAAAGAATTTCGAGACCATGAAATCAAACACTCTGATATTCATGATGAAGATGCTTGTAATCCTTCCGAATTCAGATTATCTCCTTTTCAATCTTTTTTAAAAAATTACATATCAATTGATACACCTTATAATGGTATATTAGTTATGTATTCAACAGGTGTCGGAAAGACTTGCGCAGCGATTTCAATAGCAGAGGGATTTAAGAAGACATTAAAACAGATGGGGAAGAGGATATTGGTATTGACGACATTGAGAAAGAATTTTGAAAATGAGTTATTTAATTTTAAGAAGGAAGATGAAATGAAGAAGTCGGCTGATGAGATAGTTCAATGTACGGGGAAGGAATATGAATTACCGGCTGATTTTAAGTTCTTATCATTAAAACAGAAGAAGTATGAAGTTCAGAAGATTATACGAAGTTATTATCAATTTTTTGGATATCAGAAATTTGCGAATTATGTTATGAAAATGACAAATGGTTGGGATGGAACAGAAGATAAAATAAATGATGAAATAAAGCGATTTATTCATAGAGAATTTGATGACCGTGTTATAATTATAGATGAAGTTCATAATATTAAAACTGATGTTAAAAATGAACTTGACAAAGCCATTCAACCCATTTTACTTTCTATAATGAAATATGCGAATAATGTGAAATTAGTTTTAATGAGTGCAACACCGATGTTTGATGTTCCTGAAGAAATTATTTTCATTTTGAATTTATTATTGGCAAATGATAAAAGGGAATTAGTTAGAAAAGAAGATATATTTAATCGTGATGGAACATTACAACCAGAAGCGATTGAATTACTCTCCAGACTTTTAAAGGGTTATGTGTCATATGCTCGTGGTGAAAAACCATTACAATTTCCATTTAGATTATATCCGGAGGATGCAATTATTCCTCAATTAGAATATTATATGTCAGGAAAGAAGATTGAAGAAGAGAAGAAAATAAGATTTACGAAAGTTGTTGAATGTGAAATGGAATCTGTTCAAAATGCAACTTATCTTCATTTTTTAAATAAAAAATTGAAAGAAGGAAAAATCAAACAAGTTTCTGATATGGATGTTAATGAAATCAATGAAATTATTGAAGACAATGAAACTATTATAAATGAAAATAATGAAGAAGATGGTGATGAAACTGATGTTAATGAGAATGAAAATAAAAATATTAATTTGAAAAAGTTAAAATTGAATGTTAAATCGAAGAAAGGGAAAGAGAAATTGAATGAGAATAAATCACAACCTAAATCAATTTTGGATGCATTAACATATATATCTACAGTTGTCTATCCAACAACTATTAAAGACAATGAAACTGAAGAAGAAGAAGAAGAAAATATGAATACTACTTCAAGAAAAAAGGATGATGAGAATAAATTATCTTTGAGTAGATATGGTTCTTTTGGGAAGGAGGGTATAGATAATAATACGGATAATGGGCGTGGTGGTTATTATAAGGTTTCATCAATAAGAGATGGATTAAAAACGGTTCAATATAAATATCAATCACATGCAATAATAAATAATGGGAAATCTTCACAGGCTCCATTTGCGGATGAGAAATATTTGGATAGGTATTCAGCTAAATTTGCGAAGATATTGGAAGAATTAAAGAGAGCTGAAGGTTTATGTTTTGTTTATTCTCGATATGTTGATGATGGTATTCTTCCATTAGCTCTTATGTTAGAACAAAATGGATTTGAAAGAGTAACTGTAAAGGGTGAAACACGTCTTTTAGATGAACCTATTGCTTCTGGAAGTCAATGGGGTAAAAGACCTCCCATATGTTATAAATGTGGTTTAACATTTAAAGAGGGAAATCACAATAAAGATGTTAAAGGGTCACATACATTTTACAGAGCTAAATATATATTATATTTTGGGGAATCAAAAGATATAATAAGAACAACGAAAGAGATGGCTTTAGAGAAATTCACAAGTAGAACAAATAAATATGGAGAAGAGATAAAAGTGTTTTTAGGAACAAGAACAGTTAGTGAAGGTTTAAATTTTAAGAGATTGAGACAGGTTCATATATTACAGCCTTGGTTTAATTTATCGAGACATGAACAGATTATAGGAAGAGCTATTCGTAATTGTTCACATCAAGATTTACCTATTGAACATAGAAATGTGGAAATATTTCAATATGCTTGTATATTGAATAAGAATACGAAAGGTGTGAAGAAGGGGATGGAAACAGTTGATTTAAAATATTATCGTTTAGCTGAAAACAAAGATAGAATTATAAAAAAAATTATGAGATTATTGAAGGAATCAGCTGTTGATTGTAATCTTTTTAGAAAACATAATATCATAACGAGTAATGAGAAATTTAAACAGATTACAGCGAGTGGACAGGAATTAACAGTTGCAGTGAAAGATGAACCTTTTTCATCTATGTGTGATTATGAAGAAGATTGTGAATATAGATGTAGTTGGTCAGTAAATCCTCATAAAGAATATCCTATAAATACGGATACATATAATTTACGATTTGCAACACAAGATATTGCAACAGCAAAGAAGTATATAAAGGAATTATTTAGACATCATAATGTGTATCATTTAGGAGATATAGAGAATAAGATACAGGAATTGAATCCGAAGATGGATAGATTATTTATATATGCTGGATTGGACCAATATGTTAATAGTCCAAAATCTGAAATGATAGTTGACAAATATGGAAGAAAGGGATATTTGATTTATAGAGGTGATTATTATATATTCCAACCCATGGGATTAAAAGAGGATTTACCTGTTTTATATAGAGATAAACCTTCTGATTATAAACCAACAGAGATAAGATTGGAACAAGAAGAGTTTATTTATGATGATAAGGGGAAAAAGGAGATGAGAGTTGAAAATGTGAAAAATATGGAAATAGGTGAAGTGAGTAGAGTAGGGAAGACGATGAAAGATGAACTGACATTTTTGGGAAGAGTATTGAATGAAATCAAGATACAATATAATTATAATAAAGATAAGATAAGATTGAATGAAGATTACAAAGATGAATATAAGTTGGCAGTGATAGGTTCAGTTTTGGATAAATTGAAGACGAGTCAATATGTTTATTTTATGACAATATTATTAACAATGTATTTGAGAGGAGAATTAGAAAAGAAAAACAAAGAGAAAAATAAAAATAGTCTTTCAGAATTCATAAAATATATTATGGAATATGAGAATGTGAATATGATAACTTATAGAGATTTAACATTTGGACATGAGAATTCCACAACTATATCAACAAAGAAAAAGAAGAAAGATGATAAGAAGAATAATAAGAAAAGTTTAATAGTAGGATTTAGATATAAGGACCCAGCACAACCATCAATCGGAGAGCAATATTATGTATTAAAACAGTTGAATAGGGATTTAGAGTTTAATATGAATGGGATAGATATGGATGATATAAGATTTGAGAAGTGTAATCCTGAGATATTGAGAAGAATTAAACAAAAAGAACAATTAAAGATAATGATGGATGATGATAGTAAGAAGAAATTAACATATAATGAGATATATGGAATATTGGCTTATGAGAGTAATGATTATAAATTTAAGATAGCAGATAAGAGGAAAGAGAGGGGACAGAAGAAAGCGACAGGAGAAGCTTCACAGAGAGCAATAGTATCGGGGAGAGTATGTTCTACATATCCAGTGAAGGATATAAGTGAGATAAGAGGGGCTTTGAATTTGGGTGAATGGAAGACATCAAAGAGGGGTGATTTATGTAATAATATTGAAATCTATTTGAGATATCAACAGGAAATTCAGAAAAAAATAGGAACAAACAAAATATATTTTATAAGGGATGTTTAGTCGGCTTCAGGATGATTAGCACGCCATTTTTGTAAATTTTCAATATCTACAGAATAGATTTTGAATAGATGTTCATCACTTTTGCTCAAAGTGCGGACTGCGTTTAATTTGCGAATAACAGTAGCATAGGATAATTCACCAACAGCTTTAATGAGAGATTTCATTCTATCTTTTTCGGATAGATGAGTGGAATAACCATATTTGGAAAGTTCACCTTTTTTGAGTTTGGGGATAACTTTGGCTGAAGCAATGGTTTTTCCAGGTTTACCTTTATTGGGTGTACAAGCCTGTTTAACATATTTTCCTTTAACTGTTGCACCAGTTTTAGTTTTATAAGTATGACGGTAATAACCATCTTTCATAATTTCACCAATGGGACAACGTCCTTGACGAATAGTAGTTTCAGTAGGATGATAAAAAGTTCCAACTGGTTTTTTCATTGAAGTTTTCTTTTCAATAACTTTTTGAGTAGTTTTTGGGATTTTAGAGCCTTTAGTTGTCTTTGTTGTTTTCTTATCCATTTTTATATTATTTAATGAGATAAAAAATGAAATGAAAATAATATAAATAATCCTGAACTATATTTCGACTTAGAGAAAAACGGATAAATTTATAAAATGGAAACAGAAAAAATGAACGCACAAAGAATAAATCAACATAAAGCAGTCTTTTTTAATAGAAAGGGATTTGAAGTGTTGAATAATACTTTTAGAGAGAACATATTGAGGAATATAAGAGATATAGGAAATTATTCGATATCATCAAAGTATTATAATTTTTTAAATAAGAGGAATTTGGGGGAAATTCGTGGTAGTGATTTCCGAGTATCTTTATCATCATATGGTAAGAAGTTTATATTATTTTTAACAATATATGATGGGAAAAAGAAATGTATATTGATAAATAAGAAGAATGAGATGATGATAGAATCACCATATTATTTTGATATGGATTTGTTTGAGGGTGGGACATTGTTAGATGGTGAAGTTGTGAAGAATGAGAATAATAAATGGATTTTTATAATAAATGATATAGCATATTATAAGGGTGAGAGTTTGATTATAAAAAGTTTTGAGGAGAGACAAGTGTTAATAGATAATATGTTGGAGAATCAGATAGATAGGGTTCGAGAAGATATAAGTATGACATATATAACAAAGAAGATATATTTTAATTATAATAATTTACAGGATATGTGTGGGCGTTTTAAGGATTCATTGAGTTATAAATCATCGGGTATTTATTTTAAGAATATAAATAATTATAGTGACAATTATTTGTATATGTTTCCGGATTGTAGAACAGATTATCAGGTTTTACATTCTGATGAAGTATTGAAAGAAAACAATATTTCAAATAAGATTGATGTTGGAGTAAGTGTTCAGAAGGTTGAAGAAGTTAAAAAGGTTGATAATGTTGAGAGTGATGATATATTTGGGGATGTGGAAGTGGAAATTGTTAGAAGTGTGGAAGTGACAAAGAGAATTGAGAGTTGTAAGTTTTTGATTAAACCGACATTGAAACCAGATGTTTATGAATTATATTGTCGTTCAGTAAATAATCATATAGAGAGATATGCAGTTGCTGGTATTCAGAATATGGAAACAAGTAGATTTTTGAAGGATTTGACAAAAGAATTAGATATTAATAATAATGATATATCAACAATGATGAATAATGGTAAAGCGATATATGTGGAGTGTCTTTATAATAAGATATTGAAGAAGTGGATACCAGTTAAAAAGTCTGATGGAATGGACCATCATGCACATATTAATAAGGTTCAAATATTATTGGATAATAGGAAAGATGATAGTGATAGTTCGGATGATGAAGATGAAGATGAATTAGAGGGGTAGGGAATAAGGAATAGGGGAATATAAATAAATATTTTTACAAATAAGATTCTTTTTATAGATTATATAAAAAGAAAAATTAAAATCAAAATCAAAAATAATAAATTAAAAATTATAAATCAAAACAAATAATAATAAATTAAAAATTTAAACAAATAATTTTATGATATAATCTTTATAGAATGTAGAAGAATGAAAACAGTTAATAAGAGAAATATTAAAAATATGAAAGGTGGTGATGGATATGCAGTTAATGTTTATCAGGCAATTGCTGGACGTCCATCCTACATTCGTTATACTGATAATTGTAGACCTGTTTTCAATGGACCTTTATTACAAGGAGGGGGAAGTGGAAATGATATTCAATATAGTGACCCAACAACACCTTTACCAGGTGGAAATGCACCACCTTATATGGGAAAGATAGAAAATTCAACAGGTGAAGTTGTAGGATTTAATTTGAAGAATTATGAGAATTTCATGGTTATAGATTCAACACCAAAAATGAATAAATTGGGATTGGGTTTGGGATTAAATTTGGGAAATGAACAAATGAAAGGTGGAAAGAGACATGATAAACATGATGAGAATTGTGAATGTAATAAGAAGGATGATTCAGTATTTTCACTTTTAAAACAACAAGGTGGATTTGTTGGTGAGATTTCTCAATTCGCTCCCATTCAAACTGTTGCTAAAGAATTAGCTCCTTTAGGTGTTCCCGCTTTAACTGCTATGATTTTATTAATATTTTTACATCATTATATGAAGAAGAGGGGTAAGGGAAAGAAAGGTAAGATGATGGGAGGTTTTTCATCTTCATTGGAATCAGTTTTAGCTCCTTTAGGAAAAAGTAATTTATTAGTTTTAGCTTCAATTTTGTTATTGCATCATTATGCAATGATGAAATATGATAAAAAGAAAGCAATGAAATTTATGAAGATGAAGGGAGGAAAGAAAAAGAATAGTCAAAGAGGTGGTTCAATAATGTCAGTTTTGGAGAATTTATTGGCTCCTTTAGGTGTAAATGCTTTAGGTGCTTCATTGGTTTTAGTTGGTATTCGTCAATCATTTATGAAGAAGAAGAAAGGATTGAAAGGTGGTAAGAGAGAAAATGATAAGAATGATTTTGGAGATGTTTTGAGGAATAGTGTGAAGGAGTTGAATCCAAAACAATTGATTGCTGGTGGTATTTTCCGTGTAATGGAAAAGATGTTTATGAAGAAGATGAAGATGGAATCTGGTGAAAATAGAAAGATGAAAAATATGAAAGGTGGTGTTTATAAATATTTCAATGAATTATTTGAAATGGTTGCTCCAGTTGCATATTCAACATTTGCAACACAAGAAACCCAAAAGAAAGCCAATAAAATAACCAAATTTATTGTTGATAAAAATAAAAATAGAATTTAAGCAAATATAAAATTTAAGCAAGTATAAAATAAAGAATATATTTGATGAATAAAGTGATGAAAGTTAATAGGAATCTTATATTTTTAGATGTTTCATATTCATATTTATTAAAATTATGAAATGTGATAAAATATACACCTGTGCTCAAAACAAAAGAGAAAGTTATGGAAGAAGATGGTTGAAGAATAATAATATTACTAACAGATTGAATGAGTTGGGGAAGAGCAATTTGATAAGTTTGTTTAAACCAATACCGATGTAAACAGAAATTCAAGAATGATAAATTTGTCAGGGAATATATGATTGAAAGGATGAAAGAGGAAAAGATGAAAAATAAGAGGGGATTATATTGTATTATTTTATCAAAAATAAAGACATAGAAATGTAATAAAATGGAAAAAGTATAAATATTAACTGTTTCCTCAATTGTATTATTATTTTGCATATTTTTATTTTCTCGTTTATGATTCTGTTCAGAATTCATATTCTTTATTTATATTCTAATTTCTTTTTAGTTAATTTTTTTAATATAAAGAGATTAATATAAATTTATATAGTTCTTAAATTCAAAAAAGCGATGAATTCTGAAAATTATATAAAGATTCCTTCAATACTACAATTCCGTAGTTTGAGTTATGAAAAATTAAGTCCAACTGCATCAAGTGAAAAAGAAAAAAAAACAAGTTTATATTTGTATGATGATATAGAATCTCCTAATTTGGGTTTAGATGTAGAAAGTATAATTGAAGAGGAAGATGTAGGAGATGAAGAAGAGGGTAAAACATTATCACCATCACCAACATCAACATTAACACTTACATCTCAATCGATTCCACTTTTAAAGAGATTATCATTTGGTTCAAGTTCTGATATTGGACCGATTCCATTATTGGTAAAAAAGATGTTAACAAAAGAGGAGATGCAAGAAGAAGAGAAGATAGCAACACAGAAGGGTTTAGTTGAATTAGGTGAACAGATAGCTATGAAGAAGTTGAAAGAGAATGAGAAGATGGAAAAGAAAATAGAATTATATGAAATGTTTGAAGAATATGTTATGGATGAAGAAGAGTTAAAAAATAAAGAATATGATGATTGGTTAAGTGAAAATTCACATTTAATATCAAATAAGAAACAAGAATGGATAGATAATTTTGTTAAATTAATATTTGCATATTCATATTTGAAGGGTGATTTAGAGGAAAAATGTAAAGAAATAGAAGATATGAATAATACGATAGAAGATAATGATGAACAAATGACGAATTATATAAAGGAGATAGAGGAATTGGAAGAAAAGATAAATAGAATTGAACTTTCAAAGAAGACTGTTGAAAATATAGTAATCCGATTAAATCTTCAATTGAATCAGACAAAGAAGGATAAAATGATATTTATGCAGAGTTTTGGGATGTTGATGTTTATGTTAAATTTATTATTTTTTAGTATTCAGAAATATGGATTACATTGGCATTATGTTGTGATTAAAGATGTTGTGGAAATATTTTTATTTGCAGTTCATGGAATAATGGATATAATATTTTTCGGATGTTTATTTTTAATAGATAAAGTTGTTAATTATCAATTTTGTCATGGGTTTATATTGGCTTTAGCGTTAATGCAATTGTTTCAAATTGGAAAACATTTTATTTATTCTTATCAAAATAAAAAAAATATTAAAAAAGAAAAAATGATTTGAGGAGATTGATAGATGTTTTTTTATTATAAATATAAATGTAATTTTATTAATAAATAATTAATAAAATATTTTGATTTTAATTTATAATTTATAATTTTAAATTTTAGAAATGGTTTTTGGGGAAATCATTAATCACTAAAAAGGAAAGCTTTGGAATCATTTAATAATCTTTTCGCAATTTCTTTTTCGGTTTCGGGTTTTACAGGTTTTGTAGGTTTAGATTTAATTTTATTTGGAGGTGGTCTTTTCCCTACAATTGATGTATCAACTTTAGAAGTTGCTTTTGTTTTCTTTTTAGGTAGTTCTATGGTAATAGGTTCAGACCCTTCATGGTCTTCAAAAAATGAAGATATTGTTGTTTGACTCATCGTTTGTTGTTCATCATCATTATCTCTTGTACATGTTATATCAATCTCTTCTTCATCTTCATCTCGTGGTTTCTTTGTATGATATTGATATTTTTTATTGTGAACAACGGGATATTCAGGATTATCAATTTCTATATGAAAATCTTCAACTTCATAGAATTTCTTTCTATAAACATCTAATCTTTTACGAGCTTGTGATTCAAAAATAGAGAATTGGTCAACACAATCCATAATAATTGGCTGAATATTCTCATGTTTCTTTCTATCTATTCTTCCTATTGATTGAATAATATCACTACGAGGAGATGCTAAAACAATTGCGTTTAGTGTAGGAATATCTAACCCAGTACTTGCCATTGGATAAGTTCCCAACAACAATCTACATTTTTCACTCTCTTTCAATTTCGATTCTTTCATTCCACCTATATAATATCCAACTGATTCAACACCCATCTCCGTCGCCAAATTATAAAAATCCTCCAAATGTCCCTTTCTATCACTCAATATCAATATCTGTCTCTCCCTATTTTCCCTCAAAATTTCCACTATTTTCATCATAATATATCTCGTCCGTCTCATATAACTACAAATATTATTAATCATCGTTGGCATTTGAACTTTACCCATATAATTCAATGCTTCACCATTATATCCCGCAAATTCACTTTCAAAACAATAACGATTAACTTTCACAACATTTCTATCTGATGATTTTACCATATAAACAATATTACCTATATAATACTTCAACACTTTCGTTAAACCATCTTTTCTATTTGGTGTTGCTGATAAACCCAACATATATGGAGAATTTATTTTTAATAAGGCTCTTGAGAAAACACGAGATGGTATACAATGACATTCATCAATTATAACATGACCTATTGAATCAAATGTATTCAATCCATAATCTTTCATAGATAATGTTTGTAACATCCCTATAATAATATCATTTCCATCAATCTGACATTTATCACCCTGAACAATCCCAATCTTTGCATTCGGAATTGCAAACCTAATTCTCTCTATCCACTGATTCATAAGAAACTCCTTATGAACTATAACCAATGTTTTCTTACGGATTTGTGTTATAAAATAACAAGCTAAAATAGTCTTTCCAAAACCACAAGGAAGTGATAAAATACCGCCACCTCTTCCCCTATAAGCTTTCATTGTCTCTTCAGCCGGAATCATCTGCTCATTCTTTAATTGTAAATTAAATTCCAGATTTATATCTTCACCAGGTGTCATCTGATTTTCAATAGGCATCCCAAATTTCTCTATCCCATAAAATTTCGGAATATACAACTTCTTGTCATTCTCCAAATAAATTGGAAAAGGCTCCTCTGGTGGACCCCCAAAATCATCTGGTACATGTGGTTTAACTGTTAATTCACCCTTTACTTCATCAATTTGCTTTTTTGTGAAAAATGATTTTCTCAATATATATCCCCTCTTTCCTAAATAACTTCTTTCCATCCTAATTTTTTTGAAAAATATAAAAACACAATTATATATTTTTATGTATTATTTTTTATATTGAATATTTATTCAATGTTGTTTTTAAATATAAAATAATTTTTATAAAAAATAATAAAAATGGATGATTGTTATAAAGAAATAGAACTTATGGAAGAAAATATTATAATAACACATAATATTTTAGATGAATTTGAAGAAGTAGAAGATGAATATATAAATTATCAAGAATATAAAAATTATATTATCAGAAGTTACAATTTAGCGGTTAAATTGGGATATTGTGAAATTATTGAAATAGATTTTGATAGGATAAAAATTATAATGCCAAAATATAATATATTAATTGATGATATTCAAATGTATCGAGGCAAAAAACCAAACAAACCTTTTGTAGGTAAATTATGTAAGTTAATTGATGAAATGTATGAAAATAAGATTATTCATTGGGATTTTGCCCCTCGAAATATTGGGGTTGATAAAAATGGAGATTTTAAATTGATATATTTAAATGATTTATCAGAATTTAATGAAGATAAAAAATTTATACAATGGTTTGATTTAGCAGAATGTGAATTTAAACATGTAGGATTAGGAAGAAAGTTCCTACAAGTTCGCAAATATTTAATTGAAAAAATAAATTATATCTGAATAAATTTATTATAAAAAAATTTAATACATAAAATATTTATTTATTAAAACAAATTGAACTTAAAGAAATCCGTTAAAAATAAAATGTACGTTCAAACATTAAGAAAAAAATATTGATAAAGGTTGAAGTGTGTTTTTTTTAGAATAGATTAATATGACAAAAAGTT
>JACCEC010086598.1_pt1 | contig 13339 bp, 19 predicted proteins | sample 7450121 | NCBI WGS metagenome assembly JACCEC01 (sample SAMN15323455, study PRJNA562643) | freshwater metagenome | isolation source: river surface water | place: USA:Blue River Watershed | collected 2017-08-18 | reverse complement strand
TTGAAAGTTCGGAGTACATAAAATAAGATAAGGAGAATATATGGATTATACTAATGATGTAAACTATACATTTAAAAAAGAAACCAAAGATTATAAACAAGATTTAAATCCAATAAAAACTTCTAAAGAACAAATAAAATTATACATAGAAAAAGTATATAAAATACCAAAAGATATTTCAGATAGTATAGCTAGTAAAATAATAAAAGATAATAAACCTAAAAATCCAATAGTTACTTATAATAATAAAAATGAAGTAGGGGATATGGAAAAGACTACTACAACATTATCTAACTATTTAAAAGATACTATAGAAGATAACAATATTATTGTACCTAGTTTTACTAACTATACTCACCCTAGTAAAAAGTTATCTATGCACTCTGATTTTTTAATTAAAAACGTTGCATTAAGAAAAAAAGATAAACATCAAGCATTTGTATATGAACTAAATGGTGACTTAGAAAAATATATGTATTTTAATACTATGTCTAATATTAGAAAAATATTTAATAACTCTGTATCAGGAGCTTATGGTAGTAAGGGTACTATATTAAGTAATTTTAGTGCACATTATACATTAACATCTATAACTAGATGTATGTCTAGTGTAGGTAATATTACTACTGAGTCTATAGTTGCTGGTAATAAATACTTTAAAGACCCAGATACTACTATTAATTATGTTATAGCAGTAATACATAAAGCCAATAGAAATATGATACATAGAGTTGTAGATAAATTTAAACTATATGTACCTACGGCAGATGAATGTATGGAAATGATATTATATAGTTCAAGATGGTATTGGAAAGATGTAGATAAAGAAAATACTATATTTAATTTAATTAATACTTTACAAGATTATGAATTAACTGCATTGATGTATACTAATGATTTATGGCACTTTAAAAAATATAATGAAGATGTTACAAGAGACATAATAAAAGGTATGTCTAGTAAGTATACTAATCTCTCTGATAATCCAGTTGATGAACTATATAAAGCTCCAGAGGGTATAGGTAACTTAGTCCACTTAGTATGTAGTGATGATATTAAAGGTATAAATATAGATTATAAGAAATTAGTAAATGATGACCCTAAATTATTAGATTTATTAGCTTCTACTAGTAATGGTATCTGTAAAACTATGGATAAGTATTGGTTATTCTTTAAAGCATTTTTTGTAACAGATATATTACCTACATCTATAGCATATGTAAAAGATATGTTAAGAGATAGTATAGTATTATCAGATACAGATAGTACTTGTGGTAGTTATGATAGATGGGTAGAGTGGTATTATGGGGATTATGAATTTCACAGTGGTGCAGTAGGTGTAGCTGGTGCAGTTATGACTATCAATAGTCAAGTTATGGACCATTTTATTAAAGTATTTTGTGCTAACATGAATATAGATAAAAGTAACTATGAAGTATTAAAAATGAAGAATGAATTTTACTGGCATGTTTTTGTTGCTACTAATGCAGGTAAACATTATTATGCTAATACTTATATACAAGAAGGAAATGTTTTTAAAGAAGATAAGTTAGAAAGAAAAGGAGTACATCTTATAGCTTCTAGTATTAAAAAAGATTTACAAAAAATGACTAAAGATATATTAGAAGAGATTTTAGAGACAGTTAAAACTAAACAACCTATAAGTTTAAAGAAATGGGTAGATAGATGTGCACAAGTAGAATTAGAAATAATAGACACTATAAATAAAGGTGATGTATCTATATTTAAAACTAACCCTATAAAAGAAGCAAAGGCTTATAAGGATGTACCTGAACGTTCACCATTTAAACATCATATTTGGTGGAATAAACATTTTGGTGATAAATATGGTAATCCTCCAGAACCACCATACACTAGTGTTAAAATTCCATTAAATTTAAATAATAGAACTGATGTAAATAATTGGTTAGAAAGTATAACTGACATAGAGATAAGAAATAGTTTAATAGAGTGGAATAAAAATAGAACTGCTTTAGATTTTAAAACATTTTGGTTACCATTACCTATAGCAGATAGAACAGGTATACCAGAAGAGTTTAGAAATGTTATTAATGTTAAAAGAATTATATCTGATAACTTACAACCTTTTTATATGGTATTAGAGTCTTTAGGATTTTATAAGAAACCAACATTATGTATCTATGAAAGTACTGGATATAGTAAGGAAGAAAATGAGCAATGATGATAAAAAGTTTTTTGGTTTATGTATAGTAGTAGAAGATAAAGTAGAGGATAAGTACGAAATAAAAGTATTACCTGTTAGTTATGTGCCTGATATGAGAAGTGAGATAAATAAGAATACTAACGGTATGCTGAATTTAGTAGACAGTAGTAACTTTCATAGTGCTATAGCTTCTACTAGTTCTGACCATATAGAAGCTACTTGGCTACCCAACGGGGAACAAAATAGAATATCTGCTCCTGATGTATGTAAAGGGGATATAGTAGAGGTATATAAAGTTCATGGTGTGGATGAATATTATTGGCAAGTATTCGCACATAACCAAGGATTAAGAAAAAAAGAAAAAGTATTAATATGGTTTAGTAATAAAAGTACTATTGGCCCTAATAGGGAAGCTGATTCTTATTATTTGTTAGTAGATACTATAAATAAAATAGTTCATTTTCATACTAGTGATAATGATGGTGAAGCTTGTACTTATGATATTGTGCTTAACACATTAGTAGGTAAATTTATGCTCAAAGATAATCTTAATAATGATGTATTATTAGATAGTCCTAAAGGCATATTAACTACTAATGTAGTTAATGAATATAATGTTAATACTAAAAAAATTAATTTTAATTGTAATGAATTTACGTTAAATGCAAAATTAACTAAAATTAATAGTACTATAACACAATTTAGTGGAAATGAGATATCTCATGATGGTAAAGACATAAGTAAATCACATTACCATAAACAAACTAATGGTAACCATTTTGGTGGTGATACTAATACAGAAACTCCAAATAAAGCTTAAAAGGATATATAATGTTAGTAACTGGAATAAGAGGTAAATTTAGTATAAAAGAACCTGTAAGTAATTTAGTAGATGATAGTGTTCTATATGAAGTTACATCTAAAGTACCTATAAGAGAATTTAATAGAGATATGGGATTAGATGCTAAAGTAACTATATATACAACATATGGTATATTAGATAAATATGATGAAGATGTAGATAATAATATTTACATTATTGGTATATTAAAACCAGGTAGTGTAGATGTTATTTATATACCTGAAACATATATAAGTAGAGATGTTAATCAAGAGTATATAGAATATGTAGAAAAGATATTAGCCTTTAATATTGGATTAGTACCTGTTAATTTAGATTTGACTAACTTACAAGAGAAATTAGTAAGTGTGTTGAGTAATGAAATAGGTATAGAAGTTCAAGTTAAAGAAGTTATTCAAAGTGGTGTTGAGCTAGTAGATAAAGCTACACATGAAACTAATATAATGGAAAGAAATAATTATTTAGCTAATGATAATAGTATAAGTAAACAACTTAGTGACCAAATAGAACTAAATGATAATTTACAAAGACAGTTAGAGATAGTAAATATAGCTTTACAAACAAAAATAAAAAATTGATATACATTACCACATAGTGGTAATGTATACTATATTAATTTCCATATTTGTTTTTCAAAATCATAATTTTCATTTGGTACATAAACTATTGCTTCAGCAACATTATCTTTATTTTGCGTAGTAACTTGTACTACTGCACCCATAGCTGTATTCATAATTTTTGTAGATTTCATCCAACCTTGTGACCTTGAACTAGCTTTTGCTGCTAATTTAAATAAGTCAGCATTACCAAATATCTCTACATCTGAAATTTTATTTTGTAAATCTTTTGAATCTACTACATTTAATGTTTTATCGCTCATTTTATTTCCTTTGTTTTAAAGTTATATCACTACTTTTAAAAGTTAGTGTTGTTTCTAGAGCGCTAATATACACTCTACACCTATTGTCCTTTTTAACCTTTACTATTTTACCTTTATATTTTTCATCGCTTATAACTACTACAACTGTATCACCAATTTTAAACCCATTATTCATTTTACTTTTTTTTGCTACTAGCTCCCTTATATCTTTTTTTGCTTCTAGTACCCTTATAGCATTTAGTGATGAACTATATAATTTTTTATTGAAATCTGGGTCAGTAGATATTTGCCAAGAGGTATTAAGTTTAGATATATTTCTATTTGGTTTATATTTAAATAAAAATATACCAACACTTATTAACATTATAGTAATACCTACCACTACTATACTTATAGGTAAATAATTTTCCATATTTATTCCTTTATAAAGTTTCTATTTTATTTTGTGTTATAGCGGTTGGTCTAGATATTCTAAAGTTATCTAATATACATTGTACATAATATTTAAATGTAATCTCTTCTATAACGATATCACCATTTTGTATGTTATTAATTAAGATATTTTCTATAAAAGTTTTTAAAGTTTTTATCTTAACTTTTAATTCTTGTGTAAGTATTAATAAACTATCAACAGTACTTATTATATCATTACTATGTATAGTACTAACATGCTCTACATTAGGTAATTCATTAACAGATAAAGTAACTTTATTAAAATAATCTACATAGCTTAAATAACTACTGATTAATGCAGCGATTTTATAATTATTTCTATTATTAAGATTTATATGTTTAATCTTAAACTTAGTGTTATTATCTCCCTCTATAACTAAATTTCTATACCAATCTATGTTTTTATTAGTTATAGTTATTTTTAAATCATTATATTTATTTTCACTATTTTCTTTAATAGATAATAAAGAATCTTCATTTACTAATATCACATTATCTAAAACATTTTCTTGTACATCTACCCTATTATTCATAGGCCTACTATTATCCATATTCATCATTATCTCCTTTTGATAAAATATAATCTTGTATATGTAACTCTTAGGAGTTACATATACTAATATATAAATTTATAGCTATTGTAAGCTGTTCTAATTAAAAAGTAGCCATCTCCAACGGATTGTAAGATAAAACTTTTACCAGTTTCTGTAACAAACTTATATAGTTTGAACTTTACGCTTATAGGGTGCATATAATCTGGTTTACCACCATGCATTTTTTCTATTGCTTTAATATGCATTCTATTAGGGTGACTGTAATCTAATGGAATAAATCCATCTTTATTTTCATTAATAATATTATTAATGTCTTCTATAGTTTCTTTTTTATAATTATAACTTAAACACCAATTAGTAATCTCTCTTTTACTAAGAATTTTAGTAATAGTTGGAGTTAAATCTTCTAGTAGTTCTGCGTGTGTCATTTTTTACCTTTAACTTGTTGTAAATATAAATTACTAATAACGCCATAAATATAATCATCTACATAGTTTTTTGCAATACTTAAGTCTATATCTTTAAAATGCATAAATACAACATCGTTATCTTCTAAATTATCTTCACCTATTTTCCATATTTTTTTATATATTCCTTCTTTATACCCATTATTTTGTCTAAATTTATTTAATACATTTTTAATAATATATTTCTTATGCGTTAACTCAGGAGTAACACCTAACTCAACATTTAAATAATATAATACATATGCATAGGCAACAATAATATCATCTATAAATCTTGAATCTGATGGGACATTTTCGATAACACCATATAGATTTTTACATCTATAATGCATACTATTAGTAGCAACTTTACTTAATAGTATAATAAGGATATCTAAATCATCACTATCATTTTTAACACTAGATGGTATTAACATTCCACCTCTAGTTTCTAATAAAAATTGATACTTATCAACTACTCTATCTGCAAATACTGTATCTAGTATTAAATCTTTTCTATAATCAACATTAATAACATCTTGTAAGAATACAGCATTTAAAAAATGAATTGCATCTATACATTCAGTTACCATATTATGTTTATCATGTTTATTACCTTTGTCCCAATGTTTCCAAGATACACTATTCATAAGTTCTAAAGTTTCATCTAGTAAACCTTTTCCAAAAACTATTTTTTTACCAGTTTTTTCTGAAACATTTTTACTATAACCTGCACCGCAAAACATAATATTTAAATTATGTTGTCTTCCTAATATGTCTAATATTATTTTATTCATCCTTTTCCTCCAAAATTAAATTACCTATACTTATTAAGTTGTTAGCATTATCTATATTTTTTACTAACTCACTATTTTTTAATTCTATTATTTCTTCTCTATTGATAGTAATGTTATTACCAGAACTAAAAGTAATATTATAAGTATTATTTCCCTCATACTCAATAATCATAATAACTCCATATATAGTATATGAGTTTACTTATAAATAATATACTATTTATAAATAACCTCTTTTATTTTTTCAATAAGATTATTATAGTTAATCTCATAACTGTCATCTTCAAAATTGTTATTAAAAATAATTTGATTACTCATTTTTAATTCTTTATAACAATTACCAACTTTTACTAATTTATCTATATTAGTAAAAACATCCTCACCTAGTCTATTAGATAATCTTTTTACTATAGTATCTAAATCAACATCTACATAAATAGTCATATCTATATTTGGTAAATGTTTACCTACATTATCTATAATATCTATGTATTTATTATTAGTGTAAGCCATAGTACTATAAAACCATCTATCTACTATAACATCAACACCATTTTTTAAATATTCTTCTATTATATCTTTTACTCTAGTTGTTTCAGAAAGGTATAGTAAAGCGATAGATAAATCATTACCATAATGTTCTTTATTACCAATACACTCTCTTATACATTTACCTCTAGGTAAAATATCTATTAAAGATTTGATAGGTACTATTCCATTTAAACTATTTACTATATTTTCTATTAATGTAGTTTTACCAGAACCATCTAAACCCTCTACTACTATAAATTTACCTTTTTGCATTTACGTCCTTATTATATAAAGTTTTAGCATCTTTATAAGAAATTAAATGTTTAAAATCTATAGGCATAAATAACGATATAAAATAACTTAAATATAGTACATTAGCTTTTAGCTTATTACTAATACTTCCATAACTTCTACTATCTTTTTTTGTTATATGGTCTTTTCTATTACTTTTTTTTGTCATGTATTCTCCTTATCAGTTATGGTAGCATACTTATTTTTCTTTTAAACATTCTACCATATTTTCAGCAACTTTATAAACTTCATGTTGTGAATGACTATCTAATCTTAATTTAATAAAATTATCTAATTGTTTAGGTTGAAACCCTATCCATAAATCGGTATAAGCTGATTGTGGTATTACTCTTCTTGCTTCTTGTGGTTTAATACCAATATCTAATAAATGGTAATAGTGATTTAGAGCAATGTTATTTATATCTTCTGTTGTAAATTCTAAAGATTGAAAATGCCCATCAGGTGTAGTATGTTTATAACTACTAACTTTACCTTTTATTTTTTCAGATACATAGAACTCAAATTGTAGTTTCTTACCACTCACAAACCTTCTACTAAGTTCTTGGGCGTTAACTCTGTGCCGTACTATTTGACTTCTAGTAGGTAAGTCTATTTTTAATAAAAATACTTTAAAATATTTCTTTATTATTTCACATTCTTTTTCAGTATTATATATTTCTCTTATATCAAAACTAAAAACATGATTTTCATAATCATATACTAACGCTCTATAATTAGTTAATAGGTATCTGTTATCTAAGTCTTCTCCGTATTTTTTACAATTAGAAAATTCTAAATCTAAAATTTCTTTATGCTTACTATTTTTTCTATCTAATAGTACTGGCACAAATTCAAAACTAGATGATGGTAACCCTTTACTCTCAGACATTAATCTATTATATAGACTTTCACTACCTATTGATTTTGGACTTTGGTAACAAATACTAGCAACAGCACTTATTGCGTGTATTCTATGCTTTTCACTCATATTAGCTTGACTAAAATCATAATGTTCTACAAAACCAATATTATCTCCAAATATATTTTCTTTTTTATTTACTGGATTTACTCCAAAACTTAATCCTTGAATTTCCATTTAAAACCTCCACAAGTTTGGTATTTTGTTTTATATTTTTTTGTTTTATAATTATTGCAAATTTTTGATATGTTTGCTTTTTCTAAATTATTTTTTCTTGCAGCTTCAGATATTGAATGATATTCTTCTATAATTTCTTCTGTATTTTTGTCTAATTTATATACTGCAAGATTTACTCTATTATCAATTCCTTTTTTTCTTTCATCTGCTTGTCTCTTATAGTTGTCTTCAAAAGATAAAAATCTTATATTTGACAATTCATATCTTCCTAATGTGTCTATTCTGTCGGTAGTAGGTATTTTTTTATATATATAATTATATTTAATCCATTCTGAATAAATAAAATTAAAATCATTGTTCTTTAATGCATATGATATAAACTCTTCTCTTGAGTATAATGGTTTTCCATTTCCTCTTGAATTGTGAGTTTGACTATTATACATTTTTCTTAATAGTCCTTCTTTTGTTTTTTTATTTTCTTTAAATTTGTTTTTTTTACATTTTTTACATTCAGAAAATAATCCATTGATATGTCTATTATCTTTATAAAATTCACTATCTTCTTTTAGAATTTTACATTTACTACATTCTTTCAAATAGATCCTTTATATTAAATTACAACAGTATAGTATATTTGTTATTAACATAAACTTAAACTGTAGTTATAGCTAATATTCTATTTTCATCTGATAAATTTGCTCTACTAAAATCATAATGTTTTAGATTAGCTATATTATCCCCAAATATATTTTCTCTTGTTTCTAATAATTCCATATTTTCTCCTAAAAAAATAAAAAGTTAGTATACTAAGTAGATGTCTCTACTTAGTAACTGTTCCAAATTTATTTATTTCAGCATAAATTGGATTCAATTGTTTTTTTCTTCTAGACCAAACAGCTCTTAACATTTTTTTAAGAGATGATTTTTCATCTGTATCTTTTAATGCGTTATTAATAGTTTTTAATAAAGTATTATCTGTTTGAACTGCGGCTACAATAACATCCTTTGTTTCTTTAATTTTATCTAAACTAAGTGTGTTAACATAACTATATAACAAAGCATCAATATTTAAAAAATCTGTAGGTTGTTTTTCTAAAGATGCTATTTTATCTTTTAACATCTTATTTTCTGCCATAAGCTCATTAGTTTTAGTAATACTTCTTTTTAAGTCAGGACTTTCTTCATTACTATTTAAAGACTCTTTAATTTTCTTTTCTAGTTCTTTAACTCTGTTATTTAAAACAGTATTTTCTGCTCTTTCAGATTCTAATAGGTTAGATACTTCTTTTAGTTTATCGTTTAGTTTACTAATTTCTGATATCTGAGCATCAGCTAAGTTAGTCGCTACTTTTAATTTATCGTTTAGTTTACTAACACCCGATAACTGAATTTCCGCACTAGACAGTTTATTCACAACTTCAATATGACTTGCTTCTAAGTTACCTAGTTCTGAATTTTTATTAGCTATATTTTTTTCTAATTTTTCAATAACTAATTCTTTTTCTCTTAATAGCTTACTAGCTTCTTCATGTCCTACACACTTAGTAAAAAACTTACTAAAAAAACCTAATACTTTTAACATAATTATCCTTTATACATTTCTTTTACCCATTTAGAGTATTCTATACAAGGTAGTTTAATAATACTATTGTTTAATTTATAAACAACTGGTATTAGTAACTTCCCACCATTATCTTCTATGTGTGCATATACATAATCGTCTATACAATAAAAGTCTACACCATCTTCATCAGTACCTAATTTATTAGAGTATAAATTAGTAACCAATAACAATATGAAAATAAATTTCATAAATAACTCCTGTTATAATATTATAGAAATAATATATTAATAATATACCTTTATTAATTTTATGATTTAACAAAAATAAATATTAGGAGATACAGTATGTTTAAAATACTACACATGGAGTTAGGGTTTAAGGAAATACCTTGGTATAGAAGATTATTTACTAAATCATATAGTAAAGAAGAAGTGGATAAAGAATTAACTACATTAGTTAAATATGTAGAAAAATGTAAACATGACTTAGAAGATGAGTTAAGTAAATTAAGAAATAATGTAAGTATTATTCAAAAAGAGAGTGTTGATGTTAATAGTTACAAAGACGCACTATTATTAAAAGTAGGTACATTAGAAAATACTAAAGTTAATAATTTAAATACTATTAACAAATTAAATAAATCTGTTACTACTTATAAGAATAAATTAAAAGAGACTGAAAAAGAATTAACTATAACTAAAACTAATAAAAATACGTTAGCCAGTAAACAACTAAAAGAAAATGCTAGTTACATATTAACATTAGATAAAAAAATAATTAATTTAGAAAAAGAAAATGATAAGTTAAAAAAAGAAATAACAACACTAAAGAAGAGTAAGTAAATACTTACCCTTCTACATATGTTATTCTATAACTATTTTTCTCTACGATAATTGTACCACCTAATGAAGATACTACATTATCAGTACTTATCCTAAACCAATCTTCATTATACTCTACAGCCATACCATCTTTTAAATTATTTATAGTTAAAGTTCTATTTCTTAATTTATTTATATCTAAAGGTTCTAATGTTCTCCCCTCTTCTGTTATTTTTATTTGTTCTATTTTAGTAGCGTTATAAGATAACTTAATTTTTAACGCAGATACATTAAGATATTTTAATATATCGTCAATATTATCTTCTGGATAGTCCAAATGTTCTGATACGATAGCTTTAAGATTATCAAAACTAAATGTTAATGCTTTTCTATACCTAACTAAAAATTCTTCTTTAAATTTCTCATCTACACCAAATAAAGACATATAATCTAATACCGCTTTTTCATCTATCTTATTAAACTCTTCTAGATAAAAAGCTCTCTCAGTTCTATCTAAAATAAATTCGTTTATTAAACTTTTATTATTTTCTGTATAGAGAACAAATATCTTTTTATTTTTATTAGTTAGCATAGATAACATTTTTTGCTGTACTTGCCAATTTACAGTTTTACCATATTCGTCAAAATATATACAACAATGATTTAACGTTTGAAAAAACTGTACTTCTTTTTCTGATATGCTAAACCCAGTAACTTTTAATACTGGTAATTTTCCTTTTAATACTGCTATGTTAGCTAATATATCACACTTGTTAGATTTACCACCACCTTGGTCACCAAGATTTAAACTTCCTAATGTATATGGATGTCTTACAAATCTAGACCATTCTCTTAATACTCTTTTACCAACATCACCAAAAATAATATCGTCAGTCTTTATGATATTAGACTCATAAACTATTTGTAGGCTACCTTGTACTTTTACTAATTTATATATACCTGGCAATCTTGGTAATTCTGGAAAAATAGGACTAGTACTATTTACAGCTTCTTCTACAGGTTCACTATTCATGTTTCCATCTCTAAACCACATTCATACTCCTTATCTATTTTATACTTTAATAATATATCTTTAACACTTAATAATATTATTAAAATTTTAATAATATGTTACTTATATAGTTATAAATATAGGAGTATAAGATAGTGGTAGTAAAGTAAATGTAAATTTAGTACCTAGTGAATAATAATTATTGTTTTAAATATAAATATGTTAAGACATTACCTAAACTACTGTTAATAAACAAGAGGCAAACTCTTATTAGGAATATGTAATACTTATTTTCTTTTTTTACTTTACATGAATTTGATAGTAAGGAGTATAGTATGGCTGAACTATATAGCGAAGAACAAATAGATAAGTTAAGTAAATATGAAAAAGTTTTAGATAAATGGGTAGACATGATAGATGATGCGGCTACTGTAGATGTAAAAAAGAATAGTGATTTTAGGAAAGTTAGAATATTATTAGAAACAATAAATACCTCTACTGAATCAATACATAAAGCAGCAGCCAATAAAGCAAAAGCAGATGCTAATAAAAATAATGAAGAGTCTAATAAATTATTAGTAGCTATAGCATTAAAAGAGTTAGCTAGTGATAGAAATATACAACATGATGATAGTAGTAGAGATGCTATGTTTGAAGCTATCAAACCTATAGATAATGTTGTTAAAGATGAAGATAGTATAGGTATAGGTTCATTATCTTTAACAGACTTAGAAAGGCCAAAAGATGAATAAAATAATAAACGGTAATATAACTATATACATGCAAGATTTAAGATTAAAAAGAGATATAGGCTATCCTTATGTTATTAAACCAGGAACTACTCTTAATGATATATTAGATATAAATAAAGATGGGTACACTACAACTATTTATCCTACTATACAATATTTTTGTATTGGTGTTGGTGGTAAAAGATTAGTAAATACTACTAACTATACCATATCACAACATAGTGCTAAAGATGTTCAACCTTTTGATATGGTACCTTTTGTATTAAGAAGAGTAGAAGATGATTTAGGTACTGAATTAAGAAAAGAGTATAGTTTTAGAAAAGAAATTGTTGTTGATGGCGTAAACTATATAGGATATTATCTTAAAAGAATTCCTGAGATTATATCTAGAGATGAGTTTTTTAAAATATCTATAGATGAAAATAAAAGAAATAGTCTTAGTATACTTAATACTAATGATATGGATATAATATACCCTAAACCTATAGATAAAGAAGATTTAATAAATCATAAAGAAAAAGCTACATTAATAGTTAAAACTAATAAATTCTTATTTAGTTTAACAGAAGAAGAATTAGTAGAATTAGATAATGTTATGAAAATATTAGGTAAAGAATCTAGATTAACAGAAATTAGTTTATGTACAGCAATAAATGGTATAGATGTATTAGCAGAGCCTAGTAAAGTTCAATGTGGTTATTTTACTACAACTGACATAGACATTAATTTAAGGATAAGTGAAAAATACCCTGTTAAGCTGTTTTTGGAAGTAGGTAGTAATGAACCATACCTTTAATATTATAGGTATAGACCCTGGTACTAATACTGGTATTGCTGTTTATACTATAGATACTAATTTTAATATACTAAATATAGATACATATACTATATTATTAAATAATTATGTAAATGATGATAATACTGTATTAGGTAAAGATAGTGAAAGATATTTAGTATTAGGTAATTTGATAGAAGAGTTATTAGAAAAATATAATCCTATAGCTATAGCTTTAGAATCTGCATTTATAAATAAAAAATTTATGGGTGCTGGTATGAAAGTTATGGGATATGTATCTGTTATACTTTATGTTATTA
>JACCEC012100876.1_pt1 | contig 13343 bp, 7 predicted proteins | sample 7450121 | NCBI WGS metagenome assembly JACCEC01 (sample SAMN15323455, study PRJNA562643) | freshwater metagenome | isolation source: river surface water | place: USA:Blue River Watershed | collected 2017-08-18 | reverse complement strand
TGCTGCCGTACGGCATCGTCCGATATCATGGCGCCCCGGCAGATTTGCGCGACATCCCGCTTGGCACCGTGCTGCATGTGCGCGCCTTTCTTCCACCGGACCCGAACACTTCGCCCGTGCCTGTGCTGCCGCCGGACAACCGGAATAAAACCGCGGGCTACAGCGGCGTCGGCATTGCGCCCGCCGAAAACCATGTGCTTTTGCTCGAAGACGAACCCAGCCATTGCCAGCGCGAAGGACTGGTTTGGAAGCTGAAGGACTTGGACATCAAAAGTCTCGAGGGTTTGATTACCGCAAGCCGCGAGCCAGAGAAGGCCGGCGACAGCAATTCCACCGACGAGAAATTGACCTTCGATGCTGCCACCCGCATCTGGCGCGGTCGCGAGTGCCTCAAAATCGCGGACCTCGTTGCCGCGGGTGAATGGCCTGCCGAGGGCAAAAAAGACCTGGGCGCACAAGCCGTCCAACTTGGCATTACTTGGAAACCGACGCCGGACGGTGTTTTCACCCGCTTTCACATCTCGGACGTCTGGTTGGACGTCGCGGCGATGGAACGTTCTGCTGGGACCCAGACCGAAACGCACAAGGCGTTTATCCGCAGCCGATGGATGCCTGCGAGTGTCGATGCCGTCGAATACGGTAAGTTCGGTCGTGCCACTGTGACTGCCACGCTGTTTGGCGGCATGGACGCCTCGCTGTACGTGGATTTCGAGAAAGGTGCTCCGGCGTTGATGAACGCGGTCGCGAACACTCTCAAACACACTCACGGCGGTTATGGCCCAGCGCACATGGCATCACGCGGCTCGGTGCTCGAAGTCGAAAAACTTCCAGGGGATGCACCAATTGGAAGCAGCGGAATTCAAATTCGTTTTGAGACCGACCTGATCATCGAAGGAATTCGACCAGGACGCACAGTGCGGGTCCGCCCAGCCAAATGGCCACAAGTCCAGGTGCCCCGCGAAGAATTCCTCAGCGATGGAGCTTCCAGCATCGAGGAAAGATTTCCGACACCGGCCATCTTTCCAAAATACTAGAGCCGAGCAGTTCCTGATCCCTCCCCCCTCGATCGCCCTCGCGGTGTGATCAATCCCGTTGGGCCTTCGCACCTTTGCAAACCCTCAATCCACCCATTCGCCGATGAAACTAATGCGCTTTGTTTTGCATGCTCTCATGCTCTGTCCGCTCTCGCTACGCGCCGAGGCACCCGATCTTTCAAAGGTCGCTTCTCGCGAAGACCTCGAGTCAGTGATCTCAAGGACTTCAAGCGCCTTAATGAAAGAGGCGCTCGCCAGCCACGCCACCGCGATCCTCGACGCAGCTACCCGACACCCGCACGTCGAAGCCGTGATTCGCACAATCGAGAAGGCGCCGGGCACGTTCACAAAGATCAACCTTACACCGGATTCTCTCAAACAAGCATTCGGCGGTGACATTCTGCTTTTTGAGACACTAACCGCCGTCAGTACCGGCATCGTCAATGGCCGGCCCCACGTCTACCGCGGCGCTGACGAGGATCCATATGACGCTGCTTTCATCGAGCATCTCGGGCACATCACAAGTTTGGAATCCGTGAAAATCGTAGCCACAAAAATCGAGGATTCGTGGCTGCCGCCACTTTTGAAGCTGAAGCACCTCAAATCCCTGAGCATGGAGGGACGTGCCACAGGACTGCCCGGAAAACCTGCGCTTGGCGACCCAAGCCTTGCGCGACTTCGAGAGCTTGAAAAATTCGAGCATCTCAATTTTCTCGAACTGGCGTACTTCGCCAACGCAACCGACGCGGGACTCGAGCAGCTTGCAGGATTGAATCGTCTGGAAAGCTTCACTTTTCGCGGGTCTCCCGTGAAAGGCCATGCTTTCGCGAAATTCGAAGGCTGGACCAAACTTAAAAGCATCCGCTTCCATTCCAACAATCTTGATGACGAAGGCCTCAAGAATGTTTGCGAAAAATTTCCAACCCTCGAATCGTTGAATCTGATCCACTCACACGACATCACCGATGCGAGCGCAGCGCACCTCTTGCGACTAACGAGGCTCAAAAGCATTCAGATCAACGGCCCAAAGATGACAGCAGCAATGCTCAAAAACCTCCCAAGCCTTCCACTGGAGCACGCCATGATCGATCAGGGAGCCATCCAGCCCCCATCCGAGGCCATCGCGACAATGAAAGCAGTGCCTACACTCCGCCGCCTAGCGATCGGTGGCAAACTGCTCGCCGACGCCGATCTCGCCGCGCTCGCTGGCATCAAACAGATTGAGGAGTTGTCTTTCGAGAACCTCGATCTGCCCGAATCGCGGGTGCACCAGTTGCAAGCGTTCGCTTTTTTGAGGACGCTCACACTTGCCCTCCGGCCCGCAGGTTATCCCCAATTAACGCAGAATAGAATCAAGGCTCTTCTGCCTAAAGTCGATGTGAAGTTTGTCCAGTAACGACCAAACGTTTCTGACCCTGCTCACCTCAAGGCGGCAGTTCTGGATCAAGCCAGAAACTTGCCGAGGATATGAACCGTTTTTGCGCTTCCATCGTCTGCGGCAACGCAAAAAAGACGAGCACCGACTGCCGCTCTTTTGAGGAGACTTTTTCCCTCACCACAATTGCGACGTCTTGATTATCTGTCGGGAGATGGCTCCGTACCCGAGGATTATCGATCCAACCGGGCTCCAATCCACTCGCATGAAGCACGTCATAGCGTTGGAGGATTGAGTCAGTCATTTTGCTCCTAAGCTCCTCCATCAATGGAGCAAGACCGCCGGCGGTGCTTACGTTGGATGCCGATGTCTTTCGTACAGCCTCTCTAAACACATCGGCCGCCCGCTCTTTGGCTCTAGTCGCCAATGTCTGGAGGGCGCGTCTTATCTCACTGGGTGTCTCAAGCTTCGCATTTCCTGAAACCACCTTGATCCAATCCGCCTCGTCTAACAACGCCAGCTCCGGGATCTCCAACTCAGGAAAACTCCTGAATGAACGGTCTAACCGCGAGGCTTTCTCCGCTAAACTGACGAGGTTTTCAATGAATTGCGAATTTGCTGCGGTTTTCTCTGGCGGGCGACTGGAAGCACCGCTGGGCTGAGCTGCAGACATCGCACGCTGCGCCAGCGCCAGCTGCTCGCCGGCCGCCCGGAGAGCCACCTCCGCGTCATCGAGTTTCTGCTTCACCTGCGCGGCTTCCGCACCGGCCTCTAGAGCCTCGCGGCGTGCCAACAAAAGCGCTTCCTCGCTCCGCTTTAGCCGGCCCTTGACTGAGTCGCCTTCCGCCCACTGACAGACGACAAGAATCAATAGAGTCGCGCATCCAGCGGCAAACAGCGTTTTCATCAAGAGCCTATTTGCGCGGCTGCCGTTGAGCGCTGTTTAAAGCACGTCTTAGCCGCGATAGAGACATAGAAGCCACCCACTTTAAACTGCCCCGCCATAGTTTTTGATGAGAGCCCAAAAACCTGTGGTCATACTTTAGTGAGGTGCAGATCCGGTCGCATCACCGACAGCGACTTCCTTTGGCGGATGGAAAAATATAGCAATCGCCGCAGCCGCTCCAACCGCGATGTAGCAGGGCAACAGAAACAGCCCTTTGAAGTCGACCAACCCGCTGGCATTTTTGTAGGTCACGTTAATCAGGCTGGGGCAAATTGAATTAGCAGCCAACGCCCCCACACCAAGAATCATCACGTTAAAGAGTCCCTGCGCGCTGGAACGCGCATCTTTTGGGAAGAACTCGTCCACAAAAATGTAAACAGTGGCGAAGAAAAATGCGTAGCAGATTCCATGAAGGATTTGGACGGTGATGATCAACTCACTGTTTCCAGGAAACAGGGCGTAAACCGCAAAACGCGCGGCGTGTCCAAGAATTCCAATGATCATCGTAAGGCGCCATCCAAGCCTCTTCAAAGTCGCCCCGAGGATGAACATTGTCAGAAGCTCCGCAACCTGGCCGATGGTCATCACGGGCATGATCCAGTTCGCTGCGATCCCAACGCCTCCGGCGTCCCTGGAAGCCCCAAGGAAAGAGCCCGTCCAGTTGAAATAGCAATTGTGCACAAAGGAATCCGCGAAGGTGACCAGGAATAAAACGAGGACAAACGGATGCTTAAGAAGTTTCACCGCTTCCAACCATGCCAGACTTTCTCCAGCGCCATCGGTTTTCTTTTTCGCAGGCGTATGAGGCAGCGTCAGACTGAATGCCGCGAGGGCAAGAGAGATAATTCCGGACACCTTGAACGTCCACTCCGTGGCAACTTGCGCGGCCGGACCGCTAAGCCCCGACTTAAAAACAATGTCAAACCAGGAGACGATTCCCTGAGGATTTGCAGCACTCACTTTCTCCCAATCAACAAGGATGAAAACAAACGGCCATGCAACGAGGATCCAGCCGAACGTACCGCCCATGCGGATGATTCCGAATTCTTTCTTGGCGTCCTGCATGTTCGCAAACGCAATTGAGTTGGTGATGGACATTGTCGGCACGTAAAAAAGACAGTGCGCGAACATGCAGATAAAAAACGGCCAGAACGCATGAGTGAAGCCGCAAGCAAGAATTGCGAGGCCGCCCACAAGATGCGAAAAACTGAGGAATTTTTCGGCTGAAAAATTACGGTCAGCAAATTGGTTGCTGAAAAACATTCCAATAATCGCGGCAACAGGAAACGCGTTGAGGATCATTCCCTGTTCGGAAAAGAGCCATTTCAAAAAATCCGGCACAATCGGAGCGAGTGCAGCCGGTGGTTCGGTGGCTGAAAAGCCTAGACTCGGCAGGTAACCAAAAATGAGTGGGAGCCATGCACCCCAAATGGCGATTTCAAGCACCATCATCAGGAAAAGTTTATTGCGTGTGTTCATAGGAGTGTTGGACGGAAGGTTCGCGCGGCGCGCGCCTCGCAGACTTCTAATCCACTAAACATGAGCGTCAAGGAACTTACGATTGCAAGGGCTGTTTCTCTAGCCACCATAAACAACCCGCTTTGGCTTGGGCCAAGCCGTGGCGCTGTCATCCACCACTTCCGCTCAGCACACTGCGCTGGAAGCCTCCGATGTCAATGTGCTGGAAAGAAAGTGTAACCCAAAGCGAGTATAACCCCATCCTACAAACCTCCAAAATCGGCATCTGAACAGGAAGACATCACGGAGCTTTCCAGTTGCAAATCAGCTTGATTCGATTGCTCGAAGCAAAGCAAATCCACTCATCTCCGCCCCCGATGAAGAACACACTCATTCAAAAAATGCCATTTCTGGCGCTGCTTCTTCCCCTGTGCGCTTTGTACGGCGAGGAGACTCTTCCAAATGGAATCGTTCTTCCAGACAAGTGGCCTCTTTACCCAGAGACCCTGACGCGAGCACCGCTGACGGAGCCGCCCTACTTGAGGGAACCCCCGAAGCTGATTCCCATCGATATCGGTCGGCAGCTGTTTGTTGATGATTTCCTGATTGAGAAAACCACTCTGAAGAGAACCAACCACCAGCCTGAATACCACTCGGCCTCACCCGTTTTTGCGCCTGACCAACCTTGGGAGGGTAATCGCGCCGCGGTATTCAGCGACGGCGTCTGGTTTGATCCTCAGGATCAGCTTTTCAAAGCGTGGTACTGGACTGCCGCCACATCCCAGAATCCGCTTCAATACGCCACCTGCTATGCAACAAGCGTTGATGGCATTCGGTGGACAAAACCATCTCTCGATGTGGTTCCCGGAACGAACATCGTGCTTCCAGACACCGATGGGCTTCGGCGGAATTCGAGTACTACTTGGTTGGATCTTTTTGACGATAACCCAACCAGACGCTTCAAAATGTTCCGCGTCGTTCAGCAGGATTACACCAACGAGAACGGGCGGCCCGCGCATCGTAACTTCATCCAATACCATGTCTCTCCCGACGGTATTCATTGGAGCCTCGCGGGGTCCTCTGTGGACTGTGGCGACAGGAGCACTGTGTTTTACAACGCTCATCGCAAACGCTGGGTCGCGAGTCTGCGCGAGGGAGCTCCGCTGACCAGTCGTTCGCGCGGATACCATCAGGCATCGGATGTTATGGACATGATTCATTTTGGGAACGAAACGACACGCAATCATCCAAAAAACCTCTGGATCGGCGCCGACGAATTGGATCCCGCCCGCGAAGATTTGAAACTGCGACGTGTTGAAAGCCGGGCGTGGGATCTTGTTCCCTCCCAACTCTACAACCTCGACTGCATTGCTTACGAAAGTCTGCTTCTCGGGATGTTCACGATTTGGCGGGGCCACCCGGCGGATGAACTTAAGCGGCCTAAAATCAACGAGCTTTGTGTCGGTTTTAGCCGTGACGGTTTCCATTGGTCCCGTCCGGACCGCCGGGCATTCTGCCCACTGAGCGAAAATCCGACTGCGTGGAATTTCGGCAACCTCCAGAGCGCTGGTGGTTGTTGCCTGATTGTGGGTGACAAGCTGTTCTTTTACGTGGGCGCGACAAAAGCCGGCGGCTCGGCGGATCCAAACAACACGGGGCTCGCGGTTATGAGGCGCGACGGCTTTGCTTCGATGGACGCGGACACCACCGAGGGCGCCCTCACAACGCGGCCGGTGGTTTTCAAAGGAAGCCATCTTTTTGTGAACGCTGATACAAGGAATGGTGTGTTACAGGCTGAGATCCTCGACGAGATGGGACGCCCCTTCCCTGATTTCTTGCGCTCGAAATGTGTACCGGTGCGCGCTGATTCGACCAAACAAGCAGTGGAATGGGCGGGCGTTTCCGACCTGAGCTCCATTTCCGGCAAGCCTGTAAAACTGCGCTTTTACCTCAAAAGCGGTTCGTTTTACTCATTCTGGGTGAGCAAAAACGCTACCGGGGCGAGCCAAGGTTTCACAGCAGCAGGAGGCCCGGGGTTTACCGGACCCAAGGATTGGTGATCACCCAAACGTAATTTCATCAGGGTGTAGCGCGCAGTAAGTGCCTGCCGCCAGCCGATCAAAGCGAGAAGTGTCTGTCCCTCGATCATGCTAAAGCTTTATCACCTCACCTTTGCCGATGAATTGCACATCAAGCCACGGCGGTGGTGCGCTGCTTTCGCCATCGATCCAGAATTCTGAGAACCCGGTTTCCACCTCATAGCCCTGCTGAACGACGGGAAGGTTGCCCTGAAGGCACCAATTCAAGTCATACACGCCGACTGGATCGCCTCCCAGATGCCAGAAGTACTGATCACTCTTGCCTTCGCCACGAATCACCAACGCACCAGATCCAGCATGTATTACCGGATTTTTAATCAGCGAAGGGATCTCTCCAAGCATCCGCAAATTTTCGATGAAAACTTTCGGATGGGCCTCCCGGGGAACCCTGCGGAAAACAATCGAAACCGAGCGGAACACTCCGTAGCCAGCGCCCTTTGTTCGACAACGCATCCCCCATCGGCCCGTTGTTCGCATGTAGTCGAACGGCACCATCTCGGGGCAGACATGCTTGAAGTTCACACGGAACCTCAGAATCGGCTCGGACCAGTCTTCAGATAAAAACGGGGGCCTGGATCGGCCGTATTGATGAGGTTCACTCCATTGCCGCGCGCGGAACTGAGCGGCCTGCCTCCCGCGGCGAACCTCATGGAAAAATCGCCACCCCGGATGGTTTGAACGCGCACCGGCCTGACAAATTGTTTGGCCGTTCCATCGTGCGTCCTGACAACGGCGTGCGTGCGGCCCGGCAAAGCAGGATCGCTTTCCCCAGAAAGTGTGGGCTGTCCAGCCTCCCTTTGCTTGCCAGACACGACGGCATCGTCCCCCGTCGCTGCAAAAGGAGCGCAAAAACAGAAAATGATGAACGGAATACGGATAGCGCCAAGAGGCGCAGCAGCAGCGAGGCTTCAAATGGCATCCTCCCATCCCCGCAGTTATGAGCGCTCATGATTCCAAAGGCCCTTTTTTTGGCTCCGCGATCGGGATCGAGCCCTAAGATTTTCGCGCAGGGATGATCAACCTTGGGCAAATCGCGTTTGTTGTCGGACTAAACGCGGGCGCATCACAAGCGCCGTTCCGCACTCCAAATCGAAGCATTCCCTTGCAACCTTGCATAAACAAGGCGCGTACCCGGGCCGAGATTGAGCTAACCTGCAGAAAGATTGACTCCCCTCTTCTAAGCCCGATTTTACTCTTGTCACTCAAACCATCCCAACAGTGCCGGCTTGTGCCGATCTGAGGGATGATCACTATTGGTTTCTCCCCCCCCCCACACGGTTATCTCCGCTTTCCGCATCCTCATCGCATCGTTTCTGCTCGGCGCAACGTGCCTGCCCGCACTTGAACCGCGCGCTGATTCGTCAGACATCGCTTTTTTCGAACGGGACATCCGTCCCCTGCTCGCCGAGCACTGTCTTGAATGCCACTCGGTGCAATCAGGCAAACGCAAGGGCGGCCTGCTGCTCGACTCTCGGGAGGGCATCGCCCAGGGGGGGGATTCGGGCCCCGCCCTTCTACCTGGAAACCCCGATGAAAGCCTCATTGTCAGTGCCACACGCTGGAACAACGCGGACCTTCGCATGCCGCCGAAAAAGCCGCTCGAAGACTCCAAAGCGGAACTTCTCGCTGAATGGATCCGCCGCGGAGCGCCCGACCCCCGCGAGGCCAACGCGAAACCGCGCGGCCATTCGGGCATGTCGCTCGAAGAAGGACGCGCGTTCTGGTCTTTCAAACCGGTCACCAAGCCCGTCCTCCCTCAGTCAACGGCGGTTCACCCCGTGGACAGATTCGTCTTCGCCAATCTCGAAGCCTCGGGTCTCACTCCTGCGCCGCGCGCAGACCGTCGCACTTTGATTCGACGCGCCTCCTACACCCTCACTGGACTACCACCGTCTTCCGAGGACGTAGAGCACTTTGCGATGGACGAGTCCCCGGATGCCTTCGCAAAACTCGTTGAACGCCTGCTTCAAAACCCGGCATATGGCGAGCGCTGGGGCCGTCATTGGCTTGACGTGGTTCGCTACGCGGACACCTGCGGGAACGCTTCCGACTACCCCGTTCCACAACTACACCTTTACCGTGACTGGGTTGTTTCAGCCATCAACGCAGACATGCCGTACGACCGTTTCCTTTGCCAACAAATCGCCGGCGACTTGCTTTCCACCGGCAGCGTCGCCGAGCGGACGCCGGGAATTGTGGCCACCGGCTACCTTGCTCTTGCGCGCCGCTTCGGCGGAAAAGCAGGCGCACCCCATCTCACAATCGAAGACACCATCGACAACCTCTCAAGAGCTTTCCTGGGGGTATCCATCTCCTGCGCGCGCTGCCACGATCATAAGTTCGATCCCTTCACAATGAAGGATTATTACGCGCTCTACGGGTTTTTCAGCAGCACACGCTACCCTTATCCGGGCGCGGAAGGCGACACCAAGCAAAGCAACTTGGTTCCCCTGCTGGAGTCATGGGAAATCGACCAACTGCTCGCGCCGCACAAAGCTTCAGTTTTGGTGGCGGAAAAAGAGCTGAAGGATCTTGAACAAATCTTGAAGGGCGCATCCGCCTCAGATTCCAGCGAGAACAAGCCTCCGATCGAAGAGTTGCAAAAGCGCATCGCCGACGCCAAAAAGAAAGTTGCTGACCTCGCCAACGCGGCGCCCCTTGTGCGTGATGCTTACGCTGTCACAGACGCGGCGGAGACCGGCGATGCCCGCATACAAAACCGCGGCGAACCGAAGAATCTCGGCGACACCGTGCGCCGTGGTTTTCCGGCCGTCCTCGGCGGTATGACCCTTCCGGAACATGCCTCTGGAAGCGGGCGCGACGCGCTCGCCCTTTGGATAGCCTCGCGGTCGAACCCTCTCACCGCGCGGGTAATGGTCAACCGCATCTGGCTGCACCACTTCGGACGGGGACTGGTCGCGACTCCGAACGATTTCGGAAGGCAAGGCGCGCCCCCTTCGAATCCGGAGCTGCTCGACTTCCTCGCCGCGGAGTTCATGCGCACAGGGTGGTCGCTTAAATCGATGCACCGTCTCATCCTCTCCTCACAGACGTGGCAACGCGCTGCTACACCTGACCAAAAGTGCAATGCGATCGATCCCCTCAACACTCTTTTATCGTACCACAACCGCACCCGACTCGACGCTGAATCCCTGCGAGACACCTTGCTGCAACTTTCCGGGGAACTCATCCCGGGCCCCGCGCCAGAGCATCCATTCCCAGCGCGAAACACTTGGAAATGGACGCAGCACAATCCTTTCTCCGCGTCCTACAGCACCCAACACCGGAGTCTTTACTTGATGCAGGCGCGACTCAAAAAAAACCCGTTTCTGGCGCTGTTCGACGGGCCTGATCCAAGCGCTGCAACCGGCAACCGCTCACTCACCACGACACCGCTCCAAGCCCTTTTCGCTTTAAATCACCCGTTGATTCACGACACCGCCTCGGCGATCGCCAAGCGAACCGCGGCCACTGGGACCCTAGAGAAGCGCATCGCGGCGACTTACCGCATCCTTTTTCAACGCTTACCTGACAAGGACGAGCAAAGCCGTGCGACAGACTTTCTCGCAACATACCGAAGCCTTGCGGCGCCGTCAGGCGTTGACACGCCGGAGGAGGCCTGGCCCGCGCTAACCCGAAGCCTGCTTGCCAGCAATGAACTTCTCTTCCTCGACTGACATGAATCCCTCGCCACTCTCAGTCTCTCGCCGGGCCGCCATTTCCTCGCTTGTCGCGGGGTCGACACTTTTCAGAGGCATCGCTTCGGAGCTTGCGCACGGAGCGGATGCCGTTCTTGGAACAGATCCCCTTCTTTCACGGCCCGCCCACTTCCCCCCGCGTGCCCGGAGCGTAATTTTTCTCAACATGAGCGGCGGAGTGTCCCACGTTGATTCGTTTGACTACAAGCCACGTCTGTTTGAGGACCACGGCAAGACCTACCAAGTGCCGCAAATCATGCTTCAAGCTTTCGCTGCAAATAACCGTGCGGCGGCGAAATTCTTCAAGCGTCCCGACTGGAACTTCGCGCAGCACGGACGCTCAGGTTTATGGATTAGCGACATGTTTCCGCATGTTGCCCAATGCGCTGATGAACTCTGCGTGATCAATTCGATGCGCAACAGCCACGCGGATCATTTTCAGGCCACACTGGGAATGCACACCGGATCGGTGACTTTTCCACGCCCCAGCATCGGCGCATGGATCAGTTACGGGCTTGGAACGCTCAATCAGAACCTACCGTCGTTCGTGGTGATCGCGCCAAACCTGCCTTACGCGGGAACCCAGGTGTGGTCGTCCGATTTCCTGCCTGGCTGCCATCAGGGCACGCTGGTTTCACCTGGCCAGGAGCCCATTCCAAACATCCGCCCGAGGCAGTCTCAAAGCGCACTTCAGCGCATCGAGCTGGATCTAACACAGGCGGCAAATCGCAGGCACGCGCAGGCACGCGGTGGCGATCCGCTTCTAGATGCGCGCATCCAATCCTTTGAAACCGCGTTTGGCATGCAAATGGAGGGGCCTGAAGCGCTCGACGTTTCGAAGGAGTCTGACGAAACTCTGCGCTTGTACGGGCTTGAACGCGGCAGCACCAAAGGTTTCGCGTGGCAATGTCTCGCGGCGCGGCGACTTATCGAGCGCGGCGTGCGGTTTGTGGAACTCATCGACACCGGCGCAGGGGGAAACTGGGATTCGCACGGCAACATGGCAGACCATGGGCGGCTTGCGCTCAACGTCGACAAGCCGATTGCGGCGCTTTTGCGCGACATGCGCTCGCGAGGACTACTCGATGAGACACTCGTTGTTTGGACGACTGAGTTCGGCCGCACCCCGTTCAACTCCGCCAAAGATGCAAAGGGACGCGAGCACCACGCAGAGTCTTTCTCAACATGGATGGCAGGAGCGGGAGTCAAACCCGGGATGAACTACGGCAGCAGCGACGAGCACGGATGCGCAGTTGCGGAGAACGAAGTGCACATCCACGACTTTCACGCGACCATTCTACACTTGATGGGGCTAAACCATGAGGCGCTGACTTTTCGCCACGCGGGACGCGACTTTCGACTCACGGATGTGGCGGGGAACGTGGTGCACGACATTCTTGCTTAGACCTGCATTTTCAAAATGCAGCAGTCTGCCCACAGTCAACCTTTGTGGGTGACATCGAGATCAAATCATCCGAATCAAATTTTCAATCGACCCGGAGAAGCAATTTCATAAAGGTGCTTAAGTCCTCCTGGATCCTGCATGCGCTCCAGCGCCTCGCGAGTCCCCTCATGGCAGTCCCCGTGGCGGATTTCAAAAGAGCGAATTACCGCAGTCCGAAAGCTTTGGCTCTCCGTGGAAAATGCCCCCCCTTTTTTTCTGCTTTTTTGTCTTACTTCATCGGCGAGCGTCATAGAAAATCACAGCGCTCAAGAGTTCTGCCACTCGCTCCGCTTTCAGTGCGAGAAGCGCAAGACTCCCATCGGGTGTGAGTTGTTTGAGAGATTCCGGATTGTCGGAGTAAATTGCTGGTTGTCATTGCCTTCAAAATTGCGAAAGCTTTCACCGTCCTGCGGCTTCGCGCCGGTCACTACTCACCCCCGCCACAATGAGTTCTGCTCCCGAACCGAAAAGCGGTAATTCACACCACGAGCAAATTGTCGAACTCACCGTCTCTTTCGACAGTTTTAAACCCGGTGACTTGCTGCCCGAAACCACAATCGCATTCGATTCAGATTTATCGGAAATGCCGGATGGCAGTGACTTCCCGGCGTCAGTGAGGTACTCAGTCCGTGAAGAAGTGGGCCGCGGTGGCATGGCCAAAATCTTCGCCGCTGAGGATCCTCCTCTGAACCGTTTGGTCGCAGTGAAAGTGAGTACAGCGGATACTCGCCTTTCAGATCCGCTATTCCTCAGGGAGGCCGAGGTACTTGCGAATCTCGCGCATCCGAGCATCCCGCCGATTTACAGCCGCGGCACGGATGATAACGGGCGCGCCTTCTATTCGATGAAGCTTATCCGGGGCCAAACGCTTCAGAGAGTTCTAAAACAATTGGCTTTGGGAGACCCAGAGACCACGTGCATATTCACTTCACAGCGTCTTCTCGAGGTTTTCCGAAAAGTGTGCGATGCCGTCGCTTTCGCTCATGTGAAGGGCTACCTGCACAGGGATCTTAAGCCCGAGAACATCATGGTGGGTGAATTCGGCGAAGTGCTCGTGATGGATTGGGGCCTAGCGTTAGAATTCGGTACGCATGCCAAGCCCTCCCACGCGGCCGCTGAGCAGGAGGAAGGTACGATTCGTTTGCAAGGAACCCCGCAATACATGTCCCCGGAACAAGTCGAAGGGATGGTGGACGAGTTGGACGAACGCTCCGACGTTTACTCGCTCGGAGCTGTTTTGTACGCTATCCTGACGACGAATTCTCCCGTTTCAGGGACGTCCTTGCAGG
>JACCEC012410059.1_pt1 | contig 13346 bp, 12 predicted proteins | sample 7450121 | NCBI WGS metagenome assembly JACCEC01 (sample SAMN15323455, study PRJNA562643) | freshwater metagenome | isolation source: river surface water | place: USA:Blue River Watershed | collected 2017-08-18 | reverse complement strand
CATCGTGCTCGAAGCTTTAGGCAAAGCCTCATCGAATGTGCCGTTCATCATGCCCGCGCGCATTGCGGCCACACCCGGCACCGCGCAACTCAAAGAACACATTGGATAAGGCCCTTTCATCTTCAAACCTGATGAATTCAAACCTGGCTCGGTGGCTGTGTACGAGCGCAACACCAAATACGTGTCGCGCAGCGAAGCACCGAGTGGCTTGGCGGGCGGCAGACCGGTGAACTTTGACCGCGTCGAATGGGTCATCATTCGCGACCCGCAAACCCAGTTCAATGCCATCGTCGCCGGTGAAGTCGACATGGTTGAGCAACCCAGTTTCGAGCAGTACGAGACCTTGAAGAAAACCGCAGGTGTCAAGGTCGATGATTTCGCGCCCTCCGGTTTTCAGTACATCATGCGTTTCAACCACATTCACCCGCCTTTCAACAACCCGAAAATTCGACAAGCCGCCATGTTGGCTGTGGGTCAGCAAGCGTTCATCAACACGCAGGTCGGTGTGCCCGAGTTGGGACGTTTGTGCCGCAGCATTTACCCGTGCAGTTCACAGTTTGCCGATCAAACCAACCCCAATTTCACAGGCGTGGCTAATGCGGCCAAAGCACGCGAGTTATTGAAAGAAGCCGGTTACGACGGCACACCCATCGTGATGATGCGCCCCACCGATTTGTCGGCTATCACCAAGCTGCCTTTGGTGGCCAAGCAGCAATTGGAAGCCGCCGGATTCAAAGTGGATTTACAGCAAATGGACTGGGCTTCGCTGGTGGCGCGCCGCGCCAAAAAAGACCCGCCTAACCAAGGCGGTTGGAACATGTTTTTCACCACTTGGAGCGCGGGTGATATTGACAGCCCTTTGACCAGCGCCATGCTGAACGCCAAAGGTGCAACCGGTTGGTTTGGCTGGCAAGACGAGCCGCGCATCGAAGAATTGAAAGCCAAATTCGCGCGCGCCCACGAAGGTGCTGAGCAGAAAAAAATTGCTTCCGAGATTCAATCGATTGTGTTTGAAACCGCTTCCTTTGTGCCGCTGGGCGAATACCGCAACCCCACCGTGCTGCGCAACAACGTGAGCGGTTTGTTGCAAACCCCCGGCATCCCGGTGATGTGGGGACTGGCCAAGCGCTGACCATGGCATCTTTTTTGATACGCCGCTTGCTGGCGGTGCTGCCTGTGTTATTGGTGGTGTCGCTCTTAGTGTTTTTCATGTTGCGACTCGCACCCGGTGACCCTGCTGCGGTGATCGCGGGCAATAACGCCACCAGCGAAGACATTGCCAACATCCGCGCGCACATGGGTTTGGACAAACCCATCGCCGCGCAATATGTGTTGTGGTTAGGTCAGGTGTTGCAAGGCGATCTCGGTTATTCGTATTACCTCAGCAAACCCGTCACCGCCTTAGTGGCGCAGCGCATGGAACCTACCTTGTCGCTGGCACTGGGCACGGTGTTGTTAGCGGTGTGCATAGCGGTGCCTCTAGGTAGCTTGGCGGCATGGCGCATGGGCGGTTGGTTAGACCGTGGCTTGTCGGCGTTTTCAGTCGCCGGATTTTCGGTGCCGGTGTTTGTCATTGCCTACCTGCTGATTTATGTGTTCGCCATGCAATTGCAATGGTTGCCAGTGCAAGGCTATAAGCCGATCAGCGGCGCGCAGTCGCAAGGCACTTGGGCGTGGATGCGTCAACTCATACTACCTTGGCTGACCTTGTCCACCGTGTATGTGGCTTTGATTGCGCGCATCACGCGCGCCAGCGTGTCCGAGGCTTTGCAAGAAGATTTCATTCGCACTGCGCGCGCCAAAGGTTTGGCGGAACGCGCGGTGTTGGTTCGCCATGCCTTGGCGAATGCAGCCGTGCCCATCGTCACTGTGGTCGGTATTGGCGTGGCTTTGTTGATCGGTGGTGTGGTGGTGACTGAAACCGTGTTTGCGATTCCCGGCTTGGGTTCGCTCACGGTAGACGCGGTGCTGAACCGCGACTTCCCCGTCATACAAGGTTTGGTGTTGTTGTTCTCGCTCAGCTATGTGCTGATCAACTTGTTGGTGGACACCAGCTATGTCTGGCTCGACCCGAGGATTCGTCACTGATGGCCACGCTCAACCAACGTTTATGGGACCACGGCTCGGTGCGCTTCGGCGCAGCGGTGTTGCTGTTCGTGTTGTTGTTGTCATTGGCCGCGCCTTGGTTGGGTACAGTGGATCCGGCGGCCATGGACGCGAATGTCATCAACCAGCCCGCAGGCAAAAGCGGCGCGTTCAATTTGCCCGACGGCAGCGTGGTGCAACACACGTTTTGGCTGGGCACCGATAACTTTGGCCGCGATGTTTACAGCCGCGTCATGTACGGCGGGCGCATCTCTTTGGTGGTCGGTATTTGCACGTCTTTGCTGGCGCTGTCGCTCGGTGGTTTGTGCGGCATGCTGGCCGGTTATTTCCGCCGTGTCGATGCCGTGCTCATGCGTTTCATGGACGGTTTGATGGCCATACCGGCGGTGTTGTTGGCGATTGCTTTGGTCGCAGTGTTGGGTGCGAGTGTGGCCACGGTGGTTGTGGCGATTGCCATTCCCGAAGTGCCGCGCGTCACGCGCTTGGTGCGCTCGCTGGTGCTGAGTTTGCGTGAAGAAGCTTATGTGGAAGCCGCGCGTGCTTTGGCCACACCGACGGCGGTGATTTTGTGGCGACACATCTTGCCCAACGCCATGGCGCCGCTGTTGGTGCAAGGCACGTTTGTGGCGGCGTCTGCGGTATTGACCGAAGCGATTTTGAGTTTTCTGGGTTTAGGCTTGCCGCCGGATGTGCCTACCTGGGGCAACATCATGGCCGAGGGTCGTGTGCAGTTCAGCATGCAGCCGGGCAATGTGTTGTTCCCTGCGTTGTTTCTGGTGCCCACTGTGCTCGCCATCAACTTGTTGGGCGACGGTTTGCGCGATGTGCTCGATCCTAAATTTGCCAAGCGGGTGGGTTGATGGGCACACCTGTTTTAGCTGTGAACAATCTTTCGGTGGCTTTGCCCATCGGTGCAGATCGCAGCCATGCCTTGCATGACATTTCCTTGGCCTTGAACGCCGGTGAAACCTTGTGCGTGGTTGGTGAATCCGGCTCAGGCAAATCGGTACTGGCCATGAGCGTCATGGGTTTGCTCGCGCGTGAACTGCGCGTTACCGCAGGCAATGTGTTGTTACAAAACGAATCCTTGTTGGATGCAACATCAGAGCGCATGCGCGGTTTGCGCGGGCTTGCCATGGGCATGGTGTTTCAAGAACCAATGACGGCATTGAACCCGGTGATGCGTTGCGGCGATCAAATCGACGAAGTGCTGCGCTGTCACACCGACTGGCCTGTAGCGCAACGCCGTGAAGCTGTGTTGCAGATCATGCAGCAAGTGCGCTTGCCCGAGCCCGAACGCATGATGGACAGCTACCCGCACCAACTCAGCGGCGGGCAACGTCAACGCATTGTGATAGCCATGGCCATGGTGTTGAAGCCTGCACTGCTGATTTGCGACGAGCCGACCACCGCGTTGGACGTGACCACGCAACAAGAGATATTGAAACTCATCAAACAATTGCAACAAGACAGCGGCACGGCGGTGTTGTTCATCACGCACGACATGGGCGTGGTCGCTGATATTGCCGATCAGGTGCTGGTGATGCACCGTGGTGTCGCGGTCGAGCACGGCACGCGCGAGCAAGTATTGCAACAACCGCGTGCGGATTACACGCGACAGTTATTGGCAGCCGTGCCGAACATGACGCCGCCCTCGCCGCGCGCCATACCCGACACAGCGCCCGTGTTGCGGGTGCAAGACCTGCGCAAAACCTATGTCAGCCGAGAAGGCTGGGCGACGGTGCGTCGCACCGATGCTTTGGTCAACGCTGGTCTGTCATTGCGTGCGGGTGAAACACTGGGCATCGTCGGTGAATCCGGTTCCGGCAAATCCACGCTGGCGCGTTGCGTGCTGCGTTTGATCGACCCGGACAGCGGCGGTATTTTTTGGGGCGATGACAACATCGCTTCATTGCCGGAAGCGAAATTGCGGACTTTACGTCATCGCATACAAGTGGTGTTTCAAGACCCGAACCGCTCGCTCAACCCGCGCATGCGAGTCGGCGAATCCATCATGGAAGGCGCGCGCAATTTCGGTTTGAACACACAACAAGCGCAGGAACGCGGAAAATCTTTGCTGGCGCAAACCGGCTTGGATGCGAGCGCTTGGGAGCGTTACCCCAGCCAGTTCAGCGGCGGTCAAAGACAACGCATTGCATTGGCGCGAGCGCTTGATTGTCAGCCCGATGGGGTGGTGGCCGATGAAGCAGTGAGTGCTTTGGATGTGTCGCTGCAAGCGCAAATTCTGGAGTTGTTGCGCGAGGTGCAACGTAGCATGGGGCTGGGCTTGCTGTTCATCACCCACGATTTGCGCGTGGCTGCACAGCTCTGCGACAGCGTCATCGTCATGCACAAGGGTCATATCGTCGAGCACGGCAAAACCGCTGACGTGTATGCCCGCCCGCAACACGAGTACACGCGCAATTTGTTGGCCAGCGTGTCCGGTGCGAATGTATGACCTTTCAACAGAGTCAATGCGCTGACACGCACCCGAGCTTGAGAGGAGAGCGATATGTCTGATCTGACCCAATGCACGGTAGAGCAATTGCTGACGCTGTTTCGCGGTGGCGCGGTCTCGCCGGTAGAAGTGACTCAGGAAGTGTTGCTGCGCACCCAACGCATCAATCCGTTGATCAATGCGTTTTGTCTGGTCGATGAAGATGCCGCATTGGCGAATGCGCGTATCAGTGAGCAACGTTGGCAGGCGCACCGCCGTAACGCTGCGCCGGTTGGTGCCTTGGAGGGCATTCCGGTGTCCATCAAGGATTTGATTTTGACCCAAGGCTGGCCGACTTTGCGCGGCAGCCGCACCGTCAACCCAAAGCAAAACTGGGATGTGGACGCGCCTGTCACTGCGCGATTGCGCGAAGCCGGTGCGGTGCTGTTGGGCAAAACCACCACACCTGAATTTGGATGCAAAGGCGAAACCAATTCGCTGCTTACCGGTATCAGCCGCAACCCGTGGAATTTGGCGCACACGCCCGGCGGTTCATCTGGCGGCGCATCTGCTGCTGTGTCGGCAGGCCTAGGACCGTTGGCCGTAGGCACGGACGGCGCTGGCAGTGTGCGCATACCCGCTGCGTTTTGTGGCAACGTCGGTTTGAAACCCAGTTTTGGTCGCGTGCCGGCTTACCCTTTGTCGCCATTCGGATCTGTCGCGCATTTAGGGCCGCACGCCATGACCGTCACCGGTGTGGCGCAGATGATGAACGTCATCACGCAAGCCGATGCACGCGATTGGACCTCGCTGCCGTATGAGGCCACTGACTACACCGACAGATTGCACAGCGGCATACAAGGTATGCGCATCGCTTATTCGCCTAACTTGGGTTATGCCAAAAATGTGCACCCAGACATTGCGGCGGCCACTGCGCAAGCCGCACACTATTTGCAACAGTTGGGCGCGGTGGTCGAGCAAGTCGACCCGGGCATCGAAGACCCGTTAGATATCACCACCGGCTTGTGGTTTGCCGGGGCTTACCAAGTGTGGCGCACATTGAGTAAAGAGCAACAAGCCTTGACCGATCCCGACTTTGCGGCGCAAGCAGCCATCGGTGAAACCTTGGACGCGAACGCCTTGCACCAGTTGAACCAACGCCGGGGACTCCTGGGCTCGCACTTGCGACAGTTCATGCAACGGTTTGATTTGATACTCACACCCAGCACGGCGGTGCCTGCATTCAAAGCATTGCCTGCCGGGCACAGCCCCATGAACTCAGAAGCCATGTTGGGTTGGACACCGTTCAGTTACCCCTTCAATTTAAGCCAGCAACCGGCCATCAGTTTGCCTTGCGGATTGACCTCTGAGGGCTTGCCCATGGGTGTGCAATTGGTTGGCCCTATGTTTGGAGATGCCTTGGTGTTGCGCGCGGCCAAAGCCTTGGAAGATTGCTACCCCTTGTTGCGCCCCGATCTTGATCAAGTTCATAGCTGATCGGTTCCGCGCATAATCGCCGCCATTCTTCTTTTGTGACAGTGCCATGACTTTTATTGCCCTTGACGTCGGTAACACCCGCTTGAAATGGGCCATGTATGACAGCCCGCGCACCGACGCGGCCTTGTTATCGCAAGGCGCAGTCTTTTTAGAAAACATTGACCGCTTGGCCGATGAAGATTGGAAGTCATTGCCTGCGGCCACGCGCATGCTGGGTTGCATCGTCGCCGGAGACGCATTGCGCCGCCGTGTGGATGAGCAACTTGAACTTTGGGACCTGACGCCGAGCTGGGTGGTGCCTGCGGCCAGTGAAGCAGGTTTGCATAACGGCTACGACTACCCGACGCGATTAGGTGCGGACCGCTGGGTTGCCATGATCGGCGCGTTGGCGCGCATGAAGCACCAGACTGAAAGTCACAAAGCGCGGCCCATGGTGGTCGTCATGGTCGGTACTGCGGTCACGGTAGAGGCCATCGATGCCCAAGGGCATTTTTTAGGCGGGTTTATTTTGCCGGGCCACGGCATCATGTTGCGCGCACTCGAGTCGGGCACCGCCGGTTTGCGCGTGCCTACCGGTGAAGTGTGCGAATTCCCCACCAACACCAGCGACGCATTGACCAGTGGCGGCACGTTTGCGATTGCGGGTGCGGTCGAACGCATGGTGCAACACGTGCGCGCCCGTTGCGGCGACGAACCGCTGTGCTACATGACCGGCGGCGCGGGTTGGAAAATGGCACCGAGCATGTCGGTGCAATTCGAGTTGGTCGACAGTTTGATATTCGATGGTTTGCGCCAAATTGCCGCGCAGCGCTTCAGCGCAGACTAGCCACCTGCACCGCGCAGTCGTAAAACACCGGCGCGCGGCCCATGTCGGTCAGCAGTTGCGAGGTTAACTCGTTCACGTTTGTGCCGTTGGCACCGAGCTTGCGCCACCAAATACCCAAGCCCACCACCATGCCGGGTTGCGCGCGCGTAGTGATTTGCGCTTTGCATTCGTAGCTGCCCCGGTCGTTGAACACACGCACCATGTCGCCGTCGTTCAGTTGTCTGGCGGCAGCATCTTGCGGGTGAATTTCCAACAGTGGTTCGCCTTCCATACCGCGCAAAGTGGTCACGTTCACAAACGATGAATTTAAAAAATTGCGCGCAGGCGGCGAAATCATGGCCAACGGGTAAACCGCATCTGAGTTGGATTGCTCGTAGTTTGGAATGTAGTCAGGCAAGGGGTCGAGACCCATGGCGGCCAAACGTTCGCTGACAAATTCACATTTGCCAGAAGGTGTGGGAAAACCGCCGTGCTCGAACGGTGCATCAGCCACCGGCCAGGCGGCAAAGCCGTGTTGCAACAGTTCGTCCATGGTGACAGGATGTGCGCTGTTCAAATTGGCAGGGCTTTGCAATGAGGTGTGCAACAGTTGTTCATCTGACTCTTGCAATAAAGAGTCAGTCAAGCCCATGCGCAGACTCAGCTCACGGAATATTTGTGTGTTCGTTTTCGCCTCGCCCATGGGCGCGATGGCCGGGCGGTTCAGCACCATGTCAGTGTGGCCGTAACTGTTGTGTATGTCCCAGTGCTCGAGTTGTGTTGTGGCAGGCAACACAATGTCGGCGTAGTCCGCGGTGTCGGTCATGAAATGTTCCAGCACCACGGTGAACAAATCTTCGCGCGCAAAACCTTTGACCACTTTCACAGACTCGGGCGCCACCGCCACCGGGTTGCTGTTGTAGACGATGACGGCTTCGATGAGGCCGGGCGTGTTGAGCGCGTCGCCTATGGTGCTCATGGTAATCAGTGGCGCTTGGGTGTTGCGGCGTAAGTCGGGCCGTTGCAATCCGTCAGCGTTGGCGCGCGCGTGGTGCGAAGCACTCATCAACACACCACCGGCGCGGTGCCGCCAAGCGCCTGTGAGCGCAGGCAGACAAGCGATGGCACGCACCGCATTGCCACCGCCCCGGCTGCGTTGCACGCCGTAGTTCAAGCGAATACCTGCGGGCTTGGTGTGTGCATAGTCATAGGCGAGCTGGCGTATGTCTTCGACCTGCAAACCGCAAACCGCAGCGGCGCGCTCTGGCGACCATTGCAAAGCGCGCGCGCGCAAAGCTTCAAAACCCAAAGTGTGTTGCGCGATGTAGTCGTGGTCTAACCAGTCGTGGGTGATGAGCTCGTGAATGAGCGCAAGCGCTAACGCTGCATCCGTGCCAGGTTTGATGGCCAGATGCACATCGCATTTGTCGGCGGTTTCGCTGCGACGCGGGTCTATGCACACCAGCCGCGCGCCTTGTCGTTTGGCTTCTTGCGCGATGCGCCAGAAATGGATGTTGCTGGTGATGGAGTTGCTGCCCCAGATGATGATTAATTTGGATTCGGCAAAGAAACCCATCTTCATGCCGAGCTTGCCGCCCAGCGTGTAGTTGAGCGCGTCGCCACCGGCATTCGAGCAAATGGTGCGGTCGAGTTTGGCCGCGCCCAGCAGATTGAAAAAACGCATGGCGATGGACTCGCCTTGCACCAAACCCATGGTGCCCGCGTAGCTGTAGGGCAGCAGTTTTTCAGGGCGCGTGGCGACGATGGGTTTTAACTTGTGGGCGATGGTCGTTAATGCCTCGTCCCAGCTGATGCGCGCGAATTGACCGCTGCCTTTGGGCCCGGTGCGTTTCATCGGGTGCAGCAAACGGTCCGGATGGTAAGTGCGCTCGGTGTAGCGCGACACCTTGGCGCAAAGCACGCCATCGGTCATGGGATGGTGCGGGTTGCCTTGCACTTTGGTGGCCACACCGTCTTGCACGGTGGTGACCAATGAGCAGGTGTCGGGGCAGTCGTGCGGGCAGGCGCCCAGGATGGTGGTGGTGTTCATGTTTGGATTGTGCTTGTTTTGACTGGCTGTGGAAATGGGTACCGGATGATTCAGTTACCTATAGGAAATTGAGTTGAATACATTTATTTATTCCTTTACAACAGGGTCGGATGACAAGATCGTCAAACAAGGTGCCGCTATCCAAGGCAACCACCGCAGCCCGGCCGTAGCCGACGTTGCGTGAGCGTGGAGGCGAGGCCGGGCTGCGGTGGTTGCCTAAACCGGCAAGACATTTACCCCATCCGCCAAAAAACCTAGTTAACAGCACCCGATTCGCCGCACTGCAAGGTATTCCCTAGAAAAACAAACCCTAAAGGCGGGAATAGGCTGATCAGGTAGACTGATTACTCACTCCTTACACACAGGTGACCCTATGAAACTGCTCGATTCGATCGCCACCGAAGCCGCCAGCATTGTTGCCCTGCGCCGCGACATACACGCCCACCCCGAACTCTGTTACGAAGAAAACCGCACCTCCGACCTGGTGGCTACGCAACTCAGCAGTTGGGGCATTGAAGTGCATCGCGGCATGGGCACCACCGGCGTCGTCGGCATCATCAAAAACGGCACCAGCAAACGCAGCATTGGTTTGCGCGCCGACATGGACGCATTGCCCGTGCACGAAGCCAACACCTTTGCCCACGCCAGCCAACACCCTGGCAAGATGCACGCTTGCGGCCACGACGGCCACACGGCGATGTTGTTGGCAGCGGCCAAACATTTGTCAAAGCACAAAAATTTCGACGGCACTGTCGTGCTGATTTTTCAACCCGCCGAAGAAGGCGGCGGCGGCGCGCGTGAAATGATCAAAGACGGTTTGTTCGACAAATTCCCCGTCGATGCGGTTTTCGGTTTGCACAACTGGCCGGGCATGCCGGTCGGCAAAGCGGCGGTCAGCGCCGGACCGGTCATGGCGTCGAGCAACGAATTCAAAATCACCATCAAAGGCAAAGGCAGCCACGCTGCGCTGCCGCACAACGGTATAGACCCCGTGCCTATCGCTTGTGAAATGGTGCAGGCTTTCCAAACCATCGTCTCTCGCAACATCAAACCGGTGGACGCCGGTGTCATCTCGGTCACCATGATCCACGCCGGTGAAGCCACCAACGTCGTGCCCGACAGCTGCGAGTTGCAAGGCACGGTGCGCACCTTCACCGTGGAGATGCTCGACATGATCGAGCGGCGCATGCGCACCATCGCTGAGCACGTCAGCGCCGCGCACGAAGCCAGCTGCACGTTTGAGTTTGTGCGCAATTACCCGCCGACCATCAACCACGCCAAAGAGGCCGACTTCACCCGCAGCGTGCTCGCCGACATCATCGGCGCCGAGAATGTGCTGGCGCAAGAGCCGACCATGGGCTCGGAAGATTTCTCTTATATGTTGCTGAAGAAACCCGGCACGTATTTTTTCCTGGCCAATGGCGATGGGCAGCACCGCGAGATGGGCCACGGCGGCGGCCCTTGCACCTTGCACAATCCCAGCTACGATTTCAACGACGACCTGATTCCGCTGGGCGGCACGATCTGGGTGAACATGGTCGAGAAGTTTTTAGCCAAGTCTTGAAGCAGTAAAACCATGCCGCACGGGCATGGCGACATGTCAGTACAGCCCGGCCATCACCGGGCGCTATACACCTCTATCAAAGCCTTCAACTGACCCTTGGGCGTCTCGCTCAAATAAGGCAGCAGCAAACCCAGCACCTGTTGCGCGCCGCGTAAAGCGCTGTGGTCAGCGTTGGCGTCTTCCAAAGCGTGACGCGGGTTTTGCACATATTCGTAGCTCAGCCACCAGGTTTGCAACACCACCATGTGGGTGGCGCAATGCTGGCGTTCGGTGCTGTTTTGTAACAGCAGACCATGTGCATGCAAACCCGAGAGCATGGCTTCAAACGCCTGGTGTTTGAGTTGCAAAATATCTTTGGCTGCGGCTTCCAGGTGGCGGTTCTTGCTGAGCAAATCGTTCAAATCGCGATAAAGAAAACGGTGCCGCCAAATCAACTCGAACAAGCTGTGCATGAAAAACCAGGCGTGTTCTATGTCTTGCACATCAGCGGCGGCAGGCAGTAACTGGTCAATCTCATGCCGGTACTCATCAAACAAAGCATTGACCAGCAGTTCCTTGGCTGGGAAGTGATAAAACAAATTGCCCGGGCTGATGCCCATGTCCGACGCAATCAACGTGGTTGCCACGTTCGGTTCGCCATACCGGTTGAACAAATCCAGCGCGGTCGCGAGGATACGCTCTGCGGTGCGGCGCGGCGGTTTTTTCACCGGTTCAGCCTTTGCCGCCGGATTTCAAGGCTTTGACTTCGGCTTCCAATGTGTCCACACGCGCTTGTAAATCAGCCATGTCTTGGGCGTTCGGCAAGCCCATGCTGTGCAAAGCTTTGGCGACGCGCTCTTCAAAAATACCTTCCAAGCGGTCGAACTGTCCGCTGGCGCGTTGACCCATGTCGCTGGCCATGGCACCGGCTTTAGCGGCAGCTTCTGCCATCTTGGCCTGCGCCTGCAAAGTGGTTTCCTGAAATTTGCTGCCATCTTTGACCAGTGTTTCAAAGACTTTGCTGCCTTCTTCTTGAGCTTTGGCAAACGCACCCAAGCCTGCTTGCCAAATTTGCTGGGCCGAGTTTTTCATCTGCTCGCTCATGTGTTGCGGGTCGAACTCCGGGGGCTTGCTTGACATGTGTCTCTCCTGATATGTGAATGACAGTGCAATTTAACCGCTTTACAATGGTTAATCATTATTAAATAGATCCTGTCAACAAACATGCATTGGTATGCCATCCACTCAAAGCCCAGGCAAGAAGAGCGCGCGCTTGAAAATTTGCAAAGACAAGGCTTTGAAGCTTGGCTACCCCTGCTGACCATAGAGAAAGTGCTGCGCTCCAAGTTGGTGCAAGTGGTCGAACCCATGTTCAGCCGCTATTTGTTTATCCGCTTAGACACGGAACAAACCAATTGGTCGCCTATCCGTTCAACGCTGGGTGTGAGTAAATTGGTGAGTTTTGGCAACCGCCCGGCGGTGGTGGCCGATGAATTGATCGAAGCATTGCAGCAAATGCCTGAGCAAGCTCCGCAGCGTTTGATACAACCGGGGCAGCAAGTGAAAATTGTGGCCGGTCCTTTGCGCGGTCTCGAAGGTATATACCAACAAGCCGATGGCGAATTGCGCGCCATGGTGCTGATTGAATTACTCAACAAACAACACCGCATCGTCACTGAGATGCAAGATTTAAGGCCTGCTACTATTTAACTATGGCTAATTCACTTCAACACATTGCCATCATCATGGACGGCAACGGACGCTGGGCCAAACAGCGTTTACTACCGCGCACTGTCGGTCATGTCAAAGGCGCCTCGAATGTTCGCCAGATGGTGAAAACCTTTGCGGACCTCAATCTCAAATACCTGACGCTGTTTGCGTTCAGTTCTGAAAACTGGCGTCGTCCGGCGGAAGAAGTCAGCGCCCTGATGAATTTGTTTTTGCAATACCTGGAAAACGAAGTTGCAGAAATGAAAGAGGCCGGTATACGTTTGCGCGTCATCGGTGACCGCAGCGCGTTTGCCCCTTTGTTGCAATCCCGCATCGACAAAGCCGAGCAGGAAACTGCCCACAACACGCGCTTGCACCTGACCATCGCTGCCAATTACGGTGGTCAGTGGGATGTGCTCAATGCCATGCGCGCCTGGCAGAACGCACACCCTCATCAAAACTTGCAGGATATGGATGCGTCAACTCTGGCTTCTTATTTGAGCACCGCTGACTTGCCAGACCCGGAGTTGCTGATCAGAACCGGCGGCGAATCCCGCATCAGTAATTTCTTGCTTTGGCAAACCGCTTACACCGAGCTGTATTTCACGCCAACCCATTGGCCGGATTTTGATGCAGCGGCCTTGAAAAAGGCGATCGATTGGTTTGAAAACAGGGTCAGACGCTTTGGCCGCACAGATGAGCAAGTGGTGGACGGTATCGATGTACAAAGCCAGGACAATTTGAATTCTGTGCCGCCTTTGGTGCCGCGTCTCAATATCAGCTAATATTCGACCTGCAGGCTTAGTCATTAGTTTCGGGTGCCTGCAGCTCTCAACCGACGGTTCACCCGCTGTCACTCCAATTAGCTTTCAAAGCAACAGGCAAAACTTAAATGAAGAACGATACACGTCCCACACACAACCGCAAAGAATCCGCCCCACAGCGTTCCGGTCGATGCATTGCATTGATCGATAGCAATTACATGTCATGGCTGCTGCGTCAGTCAACGGATGCTGCAGCTGAGCCGGAAACCTACAACCGTTTGGCGTTGATTCCTTCTCTGGGACATGCGCTCAAAGGCGCGGGACTCAGCTTAGACATTCAACGCGTTTATTGGTACACGGACAACCCGGATACCCAGTTTCCGCAAGACCAAATCGTGCGTCACCTGGACGCCGCAGGCGGCGAACCGGGTGAT
>JACCEC010388303.1_pt1 | contig 13348 bp, 10 predicted proteins | sample 7450121 | NCBI WGS metagenome assembly JACCEC01 (sample SAMN15323455, study PRJNA562643) | freshwater metagenome | isolation source: river surface water | place: USA:Blue River Watershed | collected 2017-08-18 | reverse complement strand
TCGACGGAGAAGGCGACGACGTTGAGGCCCATCTCGGTGTTCACGTAGGCGAACTTGCCGCTGGGATGGAAGGCGAGGTGTCGCGGGCCTTCGCCGGCGGTGACGCGGCCGGACTTCGGCTTGTTCGCGGCGAGCAGGCCCTTCTCGGTGTCGAACTTGTAGATGAAGATGTCGTCGGTGCCGAGGTCGGCGACGTAGACGCGGCCGCTCTTCGGATGGAAGTAGACGCCATGGGCGTGCGGGCCCGACTGGCGGCCGGCGTTGGGACCGGTACCGACGTGCTGGATCGAGGACGCGGCGGCGGCGAGGGAACCGTCGGCCTTGATCGGCAGCGCGGTGGTCGAGCCGGAGCCGTAGTTCACGACGACCAGGTTGCGACGGACGGTGTCGACGGCGAGGTGCGTCGGTCCTTTGCCCTTGGAGGCTTCGGTGTTGAGCAGGCGGAGCTTGTCGCCTTCGACCGCGTAGGCGGCGACGGCGCCTTCGGCGGCCTCGGCGGTGGCGTACAGGAACTTAGCGTCCAGGCTGAGCGCGACATACGAAGCGGACTTGGCTTCGGCGGCGACGGTCGGAGCGGAGATCTTGCCGGTCTTGCCGTCGAGCACGCAACGGAGGATGCCCTGGGCCTTGGTGCCGGACGTGCCGACGTAGAAGACATACTGCGCCGGCGCCGGCCGGGCCTTCGGAGCGGCCTTGGCGGCGGCTTTGGGAGCCGGGGCGGGCGCGGGGGTGTCGGCGGACTGACAGCCGACGAGCAAGGCCGCGAACGCGGCGAGGAGGAGGCGGGGGGGGTTCATGGGTTTGGAAATCAGCAAGGGAATCAGCGGCCGTCCCACCAGCCGTCAAGCTGGCCCATGAGACGCTTCACGTCGGCGGGACGTTCGCCGGCGAGGTCGCGCAGTTCGTGAGGATCGGCCTTGAGGTCGAACAGGCGCGGCGGCTCGGTGGCGTCGGCCGAACCATGCTGGGTCGTGCCGGTCCTGAGCCCGCTGGAGACGATGAGCTTGAGGTCGCCGGCGACGAGCCAGCGGTAGCGCAGGCTGGCCGCGGGACGCGCGAGGTCGAGGATGTCGTGGGTCGAGTTCTGTCCCGCGACGAACGGGCGCGCCTTCAGGGCCGCGTCGTCGAGCAGGTCGATTCCGTCGCCGCCGGCGGGCACGGGCGCGCCGACGAGCTTCAGCAGCGTCGGCATGATGTCCACCGCGCTGGCGGCTTCGGCCATCACGGCCGGCTTGATGCGGCCGGGCCAGCTCACGAAGATCGGCGTGCGCACGCCGCCGTCGAAGGGCGACTGCTTGGAGCGCTCGAAGTCGACGATCGGCTTGTCCGTGCGCGGGATCCAGCCGTTGTCGGCGACGTAGACGATGATCGTGTCGCGGGTGAGGCCTTCCTTCTCGAGATGGGCGCGGATCTCGCCGATGGTCTCGTCGAACCACTCCACCATCGCGTGATACTTCGCGGCCTGCGGCGTCGGGGACTTGTCGCGGTATTTCGCGAGCAGGCGCTCCGGCGGCGTATGCGGGTCATGCGGCATCATCGGCGCATACCAGACGAAGAACGGCTTGCCGTCCTTCTTCGAGCGGCTGATGAAATCCGTCAGCGGCGCCAAGGTCTTGCGGCCGATGTCGAGACCCTCGTCGCCGTGCCGACCTCCTTTGGTCATGCCTTCGGTGAAACCGCCGGTCTGGTAAGGACCCATCCACCACTTGCCCGTCTGCAGGCTGACGTAGCCCTGCTCGCCGAGCAGACGGGGCAGGATCGGCGATTCCTGGAAGCGCTTGATCATCTGGGCGCGACCCGCGACGAAAGCGGCGTTCTTCTGCTTCGCCGCGGCGGCCTTGGCCGCGCCTTTGGCGCCGGGCGCTGAGCCGGCGGGGATGAACGGGTCGTTGCCGGTGAGGCCGTGGCGGTGGACGTGCCGTCCGGTCAGCATCGAGGCGAGGCTCGGTCCGCAGAGGGAGTTCGTCACGTAGCCGCGCGGAAACACGCGGGAGTCCGCCGCAAGCTTGTCGAGGTGCGGCGTGCTGACCGCCTTGGAGCCCATGAAACCGTAGTCGAACCAGGCGTGGTCGTCCGAGACGATCATGAGGATGTTCGGGCGGTCGGCGGCGCCCAGCGTCAGGCCGAGGCAGCCGAGCACGGCGACGCAGAGGGGTAGGAAGCGGGGCATGGGTTATAGACTCCCCAATCCAAGGCCCGTTCCCATCCAAAAAATCCGCCATTCTTCATCATTTGAAAGCAAGCGCCCGGAAGCCTCCTCCGCCCCTTTTGACAGACCGCCGACCCCGGGCATAATGTGCCCCGGACCGCTGCCGTCCCTCCCGGGAACCCCGCCCGAGAGACCCCTTCAATAAAATATAATACGTTTTTATCTGATTGATTTTCAGTTACTTACGTAAAGACGTCTCTCAGACCCCCCTTTTTCAGCCCTATATATACAGGCCCCTTTGAATTTCCATGATCAACCACATCCCGCACCGCACCGCCAAGAACGACGCCCTCACCACCCTCCTCCGCTCCGACCTCCCCGACCTCGGTGAAATCGAGGTCGCCCGGCTCGAGACGGCCCCCGACCGCTCCGGCGAGGCGGACAGCCTGACGGCCTACCTCAACCAGGCCGCCCGCTGGCCTCGCCTGACCCCCGAGGAAGAGCTCGCGCTCGGCCATCGCATCAAGGCCGGCAAGCAGGCCGACGGCACCCTCACCCCGGCCGGCCAGGCCGCCTTCGACGAAATGGTGAGCCGCAACCTGCGGCTGAGCTACCACGCCGCCAAGCAGATGCGGGTGCCTCGCGAGGAGGTGCTCGAACTCGTCGCGGCCGGCAACGTCGCGCTCATGCAGGCCGCCCGCGCCTTCGACGCCGACCTCGGCCACCGCTTCAGCACCTACGCCTTCTGGGGGATCCGCAGCGCGGTCTTCCGCCACCTCAACTTCCTGCGCCGCACGGTGCGCCTCCCCCGCAACCTCCACGAGCAGATGGCGAAGCTCCGGAAGTCCGAGGCCGCGCTCCGGCAGGAGAACGGCCGCGAACCGACCGAAACCGAACTGGCCGCCCGCCTGAAGTGGTCGCCCGAAAAGATCGTCGAGCTGCGCTGCTACCAGCAGCACGGCCAGTCGCTGGACGCGCCGGTCGGCGAAGACAGCGACACGACCTTCGGCGACACGTTGGCCGATCCGGAGGCTTCGACGCCGGCCGCCTACGCCGAGGCCGCCGACCGCCAGGCCGCGCTGGCCGAGATGCTGGCCCAGCTCACGCCGCGCGAGCTCGAGGTGATCCGCCTCCGCGCCGGCCTCGACGGCGAGGAGCTGACGCTCGACGCCATCGGCCAGCGCCACGGCGTCTCCCGCGAACGCATCCGCCAGATCGAAGCGGAGGCCATCCGCAAGATGCGCCTAGGCATCCGACGCTGAGCCGGGTCTTGTGTCCGGAGGAAGGCGGGCCATCATGAGGGCGTGCTTTCCTCCGCGCCCCGCCTGCCGCTCCTCGGCCTCGCCGTCCTCCTGGCGCCGGGCCTCCCCGCCCAGCAGGCCGAGCCGTTCGAGGAACCGCCGATCAGGTATTCGGCCACCGAGGCCAAGGACCGCGCGACGGCCCTGAACGCGGCCCACCAGGCGCGTGCCAACGCCATCCGCTCCCTGCCGGCGAAGAAACGCCTGCAGTGGCTGCTCGACGAATTCAAGGTGCCGGCGGAATCCCAGCTCTTCGTCTTCAGCAAGACGAGCCTCCAGCGCGACCTGATCACGCCGGAGACGCCGCGCGTGCTCTACTTCTCCGACGAGGTCTACGTCGGCTGGGCGCCCACGGGCTCTTTCGAGGTGACGGTCTTCGACCCGCAGCTGGGCGCGATGTTCTACGTCCTCGACGCCCACGAGACCGGCCCGGCTCCCCTGCTCGTGCGCGACAACGACTGTCTGCTCTGCCATGCGCGCCATGAGCACACGCCCACCTTGCGCACGCGCTCGGTCTTCCCCGATGTCCGCGGCGAACCGCTCGGTGGATCGGGCGGCGCCAATATCGCTCCGTCCACTCCGCTCGAAGAACGCTGGGGCGGCTGGTATGTGACCGGCGGCGGGCCGGGCCTGCGTCACCGCGGCAACCTGACCGGCCGCCGGGCCGAAGATTTCGAAGGAGATTCGGCGCAGCCGACGCGCAACCTCGACTCGCTCGAAGGCATCGTCGACACCCGCCGCTATCTCCTGAGGACGAGCGACGTCGTGCCGCTGCTCCTGCACGACCACCAGGTCCACGTGCACAACGTGATGTCCACCGCCCTGCAGGACGCCCGCATCGCGTTGCACCGCTGGCCGGCCATGCGCGCGATCCTCGGCCTGCCTGAATCGGCTCCGCCCCAAGGCTCCTGCCTCGTGGTCTTCGAGAGCCAGGCGGAGAAACTGATCGACGCCCTGCTCTGCCGCGACGAAGCCCCCTGGCCGGCCGACGCGGTGCGTTCCGACGGCGTCTTCGCCGCCGCTTACGCCAAGACCCGCAAGGCCGACCCGCAAGGCCGCTCGCTCCGTGACCTCGACCTGCGCACGCGTCTCTTCCGCTACCGTTGCAGCCCGCTCATCTACTCCGAGAGCTTCGCGCACCTGCCCCCGCAGCTCCGCGAGATCACCCTGCTGCGTCTCTCGTCCGGCCTGCGCGCCTTCCCGCCCGCGCCGGCCTTCGGCCACCTCGAGGAAGCGGAACGCGTCGCGATCCACGAGATCCTCACGGCGACCTTGCCCGACCTGCCCGCCGGCTGGGGCAAGTGAGCCGGACACGAAAAGGGCCGGCCCTCAGAGAGGACCGGCCCGGTTCCGAAGCGCGGCTTACTTGACGAGCGCGGCGAGCGGCTCGCGGATGGCGTCGGCCCAGATCTGGTAGCTGACGGCGTTCAGGTGCAGGAGGTCCGGCATGACGGACTTCTCGAGCGTGCCGTCGGCGGTGAGGAACTTGGCGCCGATGTCGAGGTAGCGGACCTTCTGGCCGTCGTCGAACTTCGCGATGAGGGCGTTGACGGCCTTGTTCTTGGCGCGGCCGGGATTGTTCGCCTCGGTGGCGCCGCGCGGGAAGATCGCGAGGAGCAGGACCTTGGTGTTCGGCGAGCGCTGGTGGATCGCGGCGATGATGTTCTTGATGCCGGCGGCGATCTGCTCGGGAGAGTTGTCGGCGGCGCCGGAGTTGTTGGTGCCGATCATGAGCACGACGGCCTTGGGCTTGATGCCTTCGAACTCGCCGTTCTCGACGCGCCAGAGGACGTGCTGGGTGCGGTCGCCGCCGATGCCGAAGTTGGCGGCCTTATACTGGCCGAACTCCTTGTCGAAGATGGCGGCCTGACGACCCCAGCCGGCGGTGATGGAGTCGCCGAGGAAGACGACCTGGGCTTCGCCCTTCTTGGCGATCTCGACGAACGACTCATGCGACTTGATGAAGCCGGCCTGCGGCTTGCCGTCCGGGCCGAGCTTCGGCGCGGCGACGTCGGCGGGCTGCGACGGGAGCTTCACGGCCGGAGCGGCCGGCTTCTTGGCGGGAGCTTTCTTGGTCTCCTGAGCGACGAGGGAGGCGCCGCCGAGCAGGCCGATCGCAAGGAGGAGGGAGAGGATACGTTTCATGGGGTGGGTGGGGTGACCGATGTTTTCGCCCCGGCGCGGGCGGGTGTCAACGCCGGCCACCGATGCTTGCCGAGCGGCTCTCCCATGCGGTAGCGTGCCCCATGACCCAACCGCTGCGATTCGTGACGAAGGCCGAGGCCATCAAGGAAGAGTACAAAGGCCGCACCAATTACTGGCTGACGCGCCCCGAGCTCACCGGCGCGAAGGACCTGCAGGTCTGCGAGGCGACCCTGCCCGCCGGCGAAGGCCACGCCTTCCACACCCACCCGGAACTCGAGGAGATGATCTACGTCCTCGCCGGCGAGGTCGAACAGTGGGTCGAGAAGGAGAAGCGCATCCTGAGGCCCGGCGACGCCGCGCACATCCCGGCCGGCATCGTGCACGCGACGTTCAACGTCTCGAAGGCCGACGCCACGATCCTCGCGATCCTCTCGCCCGGCGCAAGCAAGGGCCCCTTCATGGTCGACGTCAGCGGCGAGGCCCCGTGGAAGGACCTGCGCGCCGGCGCATGAATCCCTTCGCCCGTCATCGCGGACTACTGGTCGCTTCCACGCTCCTGCTGGCCGGCGCGATCATCCCTTGGATCATCTGGGGCGACGCGCTGGACGCGACGTTCACGGTCGAAGGCTCGCGCGCCTGGATCGCCGGCTTCGGCGCGGCCGGCGGCCTCGCCGGCGCAGGCCTCCTCGTCGCCGATCTCCTGCTGCCGATCCCGAGCACGCTGGTGATGTCGGCGCTCGGCCTCGCCTACGGCACGCTCGTCGGCGGCCTCTACGCCGCCGCCGGCACGGTCACGGCCGGCCTGCTCGCCTACGGGCTCAGCCGCTGGCTGGGCCGACCGCTCGCCGTGCGGCTCGCCGGCGCCGACGCGCTGGAGTCCGGCGAGAAGCTCTTCGCGGACGGCGGCGCCTGGCTGGTGGCCGGCTCGCGCTGCGTCCCGATCCTGCCCGAAGCGATCGCCTGCCTCGCGGGCCTCCACCGCATGCCCTTCCGGACGTTCCTCCTCGCGCTGCTCTGCGGCGGCGTGCCGACGAGCTTCCTGTTCGCGGCCATCGGCGCGCTCGGCCAGACCGAGCCCGCCTGGGCGCTGGCGCTCAGCGTGGTCTTGCCGCTGCTGCTCTGGCTGCTCGCCCGCCGCTGGCTGCGTCGCTGATCAGCGCAGCTCCTTGATCCGGACGTTGCGGTACCAGACGCGCTTGGCCTCGTCCTGGAAACCGATGTGGCCTTCGGCCGGACGGTCCTTCATCGGGGAGGCCGCGAGATCGAGCACGATGGTGCGCTCGCCGTTGAAGTCGACGGCGAGACGGCGGTCCTTGAGCGTGAGCGTGTAGCGGTTCCACTCCCCGGCGGGCTTCACCATGTTCTTCGAAGCGGCCATCGCGCGGATGATGCCCCCGCAGTCATGATGGCCGGGCTTGGCGAGGCCGTGCGTATCGAGGATCTGGAGCTCGATGCCCTTCGCGACGGGATCGAGCGGATCGGCGACGCAGAAGAAGACGCCGGAATTGCCGGTGGGCTCGAACTTGAATTCGAGGTCGAGGACGAAGTCGCGATACTTGCGATCGGAGAAGATATAGGCGTCGAAACGCTTCCAGCCGGTCTCGCCGGGCCGCGGCTTCAGCGTGACGGTGCCGTCGGCGTCGTAGACCCAGTTGCCCTTGGTCTTCCACCCGGCGAGATCCCGGCCGTTGAAGAGCGGCACGAAGCCCGGGGCGTCCGCCGCGGGGTGCGGCACGGGCGCGGCGGCGGGGCTCACGGGATAAGGCTCGGAGGCCGCGAACAGGGCGAGGGGCAGCAGGCAGGCCAGCAGGGGAAGGCGGGGCATGCCCTCCGAGGTAGCCATCCGCCGGCGGAGGTCGAGCCGCTTATGGGGTTGGCCGGACGCCTTGTCTTAATAAAGATACGACATGGGCCGCCCCTCCCTCTGCTCCGCCTTCCTCTGCCTGCTCGCCGGCTGCGTCGCGCCGAGCACCCCGCCGCCGCCGAACATCGTCGCCGAGGGCGTGCCGCCCGTCCCGGCCGCGCTCGCCGCCGAACTCTCGCCCTACCTCGGCCTCGGGGGCGCGGGCTTCCGCGGCTGGCACGCGACGCGCCGCGCCGCGCTCGTGACGACGCGCGTCGGCGACGCCTCGCACCTGCACCTGATGGACGCGCCCCTCGCCCGACGCGTCCCGCTGACCGGCGGCGTCGAACCCGTGAGGAGCGGACGGATGCAGCCGGGCGGGACGCTCCTGCTTTACTCCGCCGACGTGGGCGGCGACGAGAACTACCAGCTCTACCTCAAGGACCTCGCGAACCCGAAGGCGCCGCCCGTCCGGCTCACCGGCGGCGCGTCGCGCAACGTCGCGGCCTGCTGGTCGCCCGACGGCCGCCGGATCGCCTACGCGACCAACCGCCGCAACGGGAAGGACACCGACATCGTCGTCGTCGAGGCCCGGCCGCCGCACGCGGAACGCGTCGTGCACACGGGGACCTCGGCCGGGTGGTCGCCCGTCGAGTGGTCGCCCGACGGCGCCCGGCTCCTGCTGCGCCGGTCGCTCGGCCAGGCGGAGGCGAGCCTCTGGACGATGGACGTGGCCACGACGACGAAGACGCAGGTCTCGCCCAAGACGGGCCGCCATTATTTCGGCGCCGCGGCTTTCGCCGAGGGCGGCCGGTCGGTCGTCGCCCTCGCCGACTTCGGCGCGGACTTCCTCGGTCCGGTCCGGCTCGACCTGCGCACCGGCGAAGCCCGCCGGCTCGCGGGCGGCCCGGACTGGGACGGCGAGGAGCTCGCGGTGTCCGACGACGGCGCCCGCCTCGTCGTCGCCTTCAATGTCGAAGGCTTCTCCGAGCTCCGCTGCTGGGACCTGACGGCCGGCCGGACCCTGGCCGCGCCCAAGCTCAAGGCCGGCGTGCTGAGCGGACTGGAGTTCCGCCCCGGCAGCCATGAGGTCGGCTTCTCCCTGAACAGCGAGGACTCCGCGAGCGACGCCTGGTCGGCCGACCTTGACAGCGGGGCGGTGACGCGCTGGACGAACCGCACGACGAAGCCGAAGGTCACGATCCCCAGCCCGACGCCGGAGGTGGTGCGCGTGCCGAGCTTCGACGGCCTGAGCGTCCCGGCGCTGGTCTATCATCCCGACGCGCAGAAGTTCCCCGGCCGGCGGCCCGTGCTGATGATCTTCCACGGCGGGCCCGAAGGCCAGTCGCGGCCCGGATACCGCGGAAGCTTCCATTACTACCTGAACGAACTCGGCGTCGCGCTGGTCTATCCCAACGTGCGCGGCTCGACGGGCTACGGCCGCAGATACCTGGCGATGGACGACGGCCTGCGACGCGGCGACGCGGTCAAGGACGTCGCCGCGGTCCTCGACTGGGTGGCGAAGTCGGACCGGCTCGACGCGTCGCGCGTGGCGGCCTACGGCGGCAGCTACGGCGGCTTCATGAGCCTGGCCTGCCTGGTCAGCTACCCGGACCGGTTCCGCTGCGGCGTCGACAACGTCGGCATCGCCAACTTCGCGACCTTCCTCCGGGACACCTCCGACTACCGGCGCAGCGCCCGCCGTCTCGAGTATGGCGACGAGCGGAAGCCCGAGATCAAGGCGTTCCTGGACAGCATCTCGCCGGCCAACCACGCCGACCGCATCCGCGACCCGCTGCTCATCGTCCAAGGACGGAACGACCCGCGCGTGCCCTTGTCCGAGGCCGAACGGATGCGCGACGCGGTCAAGGCCCAAGGCGGCACGGTCTGGTACCTGATGGCCAAGGACGAAGGCCACGGGTTCGTCAAGAAGCCCAACGCCGACTACCAGTTCGCGGTCACGATCCTCTTCCTGCGGACGCACCTCTTGGACTGAGCGACCCTGTAAACGATTACAAATGACGGCGGCGACCGGATGTTTCCCCTCGCCCGCGGGGGGATAATCGGCATCAATCGACCCATGGCCGCACCCCGCGGCCTCCCCCCAACACCCTCCCCATGAACTGCGTGAAGAAACTCACGGCAGCCTCGCTGCCGTTCCTCCCCGCCCTCGCCCACGCCGGCGAGGCGGACATCCGAATCCCCGACCTCGGGCAGACGTCGTTCCTCGGCGGCGCGCTCACCGGCCACCAGATCCTCTGGCTCGGCCTGGTCGTCTGCGCCCTCGCGACCGCCTACGGCTGGTGGCAATACCTGCAGACGCGCGCGCTGCCCGTGCACCGCTCCATGGCGGCGGTCTCGGACATCATCTGGGAGACCTGCAAGACCTACCTCTGGCAGCAGGGCAAGTTCCTCGCCGGACTCTGGGTGCTCATCGCCGGCTGCATGACGTATTACTTCGCGGGCCTCGAGCACAAGGGCTTCGCCGACGTCGCGGTGATCCTCGCCGCCTCGGTGCTCGGCATCCTCGGCAGCTACGGCGTCGCCTGGTTCGGCATCCGCATCAACACCGTCGCCAACTCCCGCGCCGCGTTCTCCGCGCTCCGCGGCAACCCCCTCGCCACGCTGCTCATCCCGCTGAAGTCGGGCATGAGCGTGGGCCTGCTCCTCGTCGCGATCGAGCTCTTCTTCATGATCGCCATCCTGCTGTTCCTGCCGAAGGAGCTCGCGGGTCCCTGCTTCATCGGCTTCGCCATCGGCGAGTCGCTCGGCGCCTCGGCCCTGCGCATCTGCGGGGGCATCTTCACCAAGATCGCCGACATCGGCGCGGACCTGATGAAGATCGACTTCAAGCTGCCCGAGGACGACCCCCGCAACCCCGGCGTCATCGCCGACTGCACGGGCGACAACGCCGGCGACTCCGTCGGCCCGACCGCCGACGGCTTCGAGACCTACGGCGTGACGGGCGTGGCGCTCATCGCCTTCCTCGCCCTGGCGCTCGCCGCCAAGCCCGCCCTCTGCGCCACGCTCATCATCTGGCTCTTCGCCATGCGCATCCTGATGGTCGTGACCTCGCTGCTCAGCTACTGGATCAACGACGCCGTGAGCCACGCCGTCTGGGGCCGGGCCAAGGACTTCAACCTGGAGCAGCCGCTCACGAACCTCGTCTGGATCAGCTCGCTGGTCTCGATCGCGATCACCTACTTCGCCAGCTACTTCCTCCTCGCCGCGGAAGGCGGCGGCCTCTGGTGGGTGCTGTCCACGATCATCTCGCTCGGCACGCTCGCCGGCGCGCTCATCCCTGAGTTCACCAAGGTGTTCACCTCGACCGAGAGCCGCCACGTGAAGGAGGTCGTCACCTCCTCCGACCAGGGCGGCGCTTCGCTCAACATCCTCTCGGGCCTCGTCGCCGGCAACTACTCGGCCTTCTGGACCGGCCTCTGCATCCTGGGCCTGATGTTCGGCGCCTACCTGCTCTCCACGCACGGCGCCGTCGCCGCGCTCATGCCGGCGCAGTTCGCCTTCGCCGCGCCGATCTTCGCCTTCGGCCTCGTCGCCTTCGGCTTCCTGGGCATGGGCCCGGTGACCATCGCGGTCGACTCGTTCGGCCCGGTGACCGACAACGCCCAGTCGGTCTACGAGCTCTCGCAGATCGAGAAGCAGCCGGGCGTCGCCGCCGAGCTCGAACGCGACTTCGGCTTCCGCCCCGACTTCGAAGGCGCCAAGCACCAGCTCGAGAAAGGCGACGGCGCCGGCAACACCTTCAAGGCCACCGCCAAGCCGGTGCTCATCGGCACCGCCGTCGTCGGCGCGACCACGATGGTCTTCGGCATCATCATGATGCTCCAGGAGCACTACCGCGCGCTGGACGCCAAGTTCAACGTGCTCGAGAAGCTCTCGCTGGTGCACCCGGAGGCCCTGATGGGCCTGCTCATGGGCGGGGCGGTGATCTACTGGTTCACCGGCGCCTCGACGCAGGCCGTCGTCACCGGCGCCTACCGCGCGGTGGTCTACATCAAGGAGAACATGAAGCTCGACGTGACCACGGCGACGACGGAGTCCTCCAAGGAGGTGGTCCGCATCTGCACGCAGTACGCCCAGATGGGCATGACGAACATCTTCATCGTCATCTTCTGCTTCTCGCTGTCGCTGGCGCTCTTCGACCCGTTCTTCTTCATCGGCTACCTGGTGGGCATGGCGTTCTTCGGGCTCTTCCAGGCGATCTTCATGGCCAACGCCGGCGGCGCCTGGGACAACGCGAAGAAGATCGTCGAAGTCGACCTCAAGGCCAAGGGGACCAAACTGCACGAAGCCACGGTCGTGGGCGACACGGTCGGCGATCCCTTCAAGGACACGTCGTCCGTCTCGCTCAACCCGGTCATCAAGTTCACGACGCTCTTCGGCCTGCTCGCCGTGGAGATCGCCGTGAAGATGGAATCCGGCCCGAAGCTCCTGCTCGGCAGCGCGATCTTCCTGGTGGCCCTCTTCTTCGTCTACCGGAGCTTCTACGGGATGCGCATCCCGGTGGCGGCCAAGCATCGCTGACCGGCCCGCCCGGCCTGCGCCCCCAGGGCTCCCCGACCGGGGAGCCCTTCTTTTTGCCCGCAAATCGCAGGATTATTATTTTGCGGGCTATGACGGGCGGGCCTCTGGACAACCCGGCGAGCCTGGGCATAGTGGTGGCCTCGGACAGTTCTCCGCCCACCCCGGCGTCCCTGTCCGACCCTCCATTCCACCGATCACGCTTCCCGCCGCGCGCCGTTTTCCCACGGACCGCACGGCAGGGACACCCTCTCTTCCTTTTTTCAAACCCTCATGAAACGCCGCCCCGCCGCTCCTTCCCGCCCTCGTCCCCTCCTCCGCCGCCGCTTCGACACCGCGCTTCAGCCCTCCGATGTCCGCGCCCGCCTCGAAGCCCTGGCCTGCGCCAGCTCGGTCCTGCCCACGCTCTTCGTCCTGCCCTCCGTCGGCGAGTCCGTCCGCCTCAGCGGCCCGGAGCTGCACGGCGACATCCACGTCCGCCTGGCCGGCTGTCAGGCCGCCCTCGCCGCTTTCACCGGTAGCCCCAATGAAGTCACCATCGACTTCCGGGCCGCGGACAAGGCGGTCGTGCAGTCGCTGGTCGCCGCCCTCGGCGCCGAACTGCGCGAGACCAAGGTGCGCCGGCCGAAGCAGGAGATCCAAGGCCACGTCGTGACCGGCCATCAGCCCAACGTCGGTCACTTCCTCGCCTGGGCGGCACGCATGCCCAGCATGGAGGACCATGTCATCCTCGAGTCCGCCGTCGACGCCGGCCTCGCCTGCGAGTTCGACTGCTTCGATCACATCCACGCCGCGATGCGCGCGCTGGACTTCATGCGCATGGTCCGGATGGAAGGCGGCATCGGCAGCGCCTGCGATGGCGACGAGATCCCGCCGCACCTCCGCCATCCGACCCGCCAAGGTCTCACCGGCAAGGCGGCCATGGTCGTAGCCCATTCCGGCCACAAGGTCAGCCTCAACGCGACGATCGACTCCAAACCGAACCCCGCCGGCGCCCGCCTGCGTATCCACTACGGGTGGTCCTCCCACCTGCAGCGTTACCTCGTGGGCTGGGTCAGCGACCTCCCGCCGAAGGGTCAGTGACCCTCGGTCCGCTGCATCTTCTCACCCCAGGCGAAGAGGATCATCGAAGCGAGGAACACCCCGTGGATGATGGCCTGCCAGAGGATGACCTTCTCATGATTGGCGGACATCGAGGCGCCCGTGCCGACGAAGTCGGTGATGGCGATGAAGCTCTTCAGGAGGTGGATGGCCGAGATGCTGGCCAGGCTGCCGGCGAGCTTCACCTTGAGGGTGTTGGCGTTGATATGGTCGAGCCAGTCGGGGCGGTCGCCGTTGTCGCCGAAGTCGATGCGGGAGACGAAGGTC
>JACCEC012062168.1_pt1 | contig 13349 bp, 11 predicted proteins | sample 7450121 | NCBI WGS metagenome assembly JACCEC01 (sample SAMN15323455, study PRJNA562643) | freshwater metagenome | isolation source: river surface water | place: USA:Blue River Watershed | collected 2017-08-18 | reverse complement strand
TTTCATAACACTGATATTAGCGTTTGTTACTATCAACTTTGATTCTATTTTCACGATTTACTAATTCCCAAGCTGTCTGAAATACTAATTTGGTAATTTCACTATATTTCGGAAACATAATTTTCTCAACATCATCTCCTGGTCCGTGGTAATCTTCATGTACACCTGTAAAATAAAAAATAACCGGAATTTTATTCTTGGCAAAGTTATAATGGTCAGAACGATAATAAAATCTATTAGGATCATCAGGATTATTATATGTGTAATCCAATTGGTATTTCACATATTTTTCATTGACTTCTTCACTAATTTGATGCAATTCCGAGGAAAGTTTGTCTGAACCTATCAGATATACATAATCCTCTTTAGGGGCATGTGCTTTATCGATTCTGCCAATCATGTCGATATTCAAATCACAAACAATATTTTTAAGTGGGACTGCCGGATTGATATCTGTGAAATATTGTGAGCCAAACAGACCTTTTTCCTCCCCTGTTACTGTCATGAATAATATACTTCGTCTAGGTCTGTACCCTTCTTTTGCTGCCTTGGCAAATGCCTCGGCAATTTCCAAAACAGCACATGTACCCGAGCCATCATCATCTGCCCCATTATAAATCTTCCCATCTTGCACTCCAACATGGTCGTAATGTGCTGTAATTACTATAATTTCATCTTTTTTGTCTGTACCCTCTAATAATGCTAATACATTTTGAGTTTGTAGTTTTGTTTCGCCCCGTCTTACCTTAACCGAAATTTGTGTAGATTTTATTTTTTTTAGTTGTGTAAAATTCGTGCTTGCTTTTTGAATATTTTTCATCCCAAACCATTCGCCTGCCAACTCTTTCGAAATAAAAAAAGTAGGATTACTGCTCGGCTTCTCCATCTTATTAGCCGATTGAAGTGATAGCGGGCTATATCTCGACAACATAACTTTTCGTTCAGCTGCCTGAGTTTCGAAATTAGCACGTTCCGTTTCAGGGATTACAAAAAACATTTTTGCTCCATGATTCAAGGCAATATTTATTTTTTTTTGCAATCCACTTTTTTCCGACCAATCAGAAATACCTACATTAGTAGAATAAATATAATTACCATTTTTATCTTTCGGTTCGCCTTCGAAAAACACCACGGCTTTCCCTTGTACATCTACATTGGCATATTGATTTAACTTATCATTTTCAATTCCATATCCGACAAAGACTACTTCAACTGATTCTTCCTCAGGGATATTCACCAGACCATTTGGATAAAAATCTTTAAACATTTCTTTCTTCGATTTTCCAAACGATAGATACGCATCTGTCCATGATTTTTGGTATAAATCAAAACGTTGAAAAAAATCTTTTTTGCCCGATTCTGAATTTATTATTGGTAATAAACCTAAAGATTCAAAGTGATTGGCAATGTAACGAGCCGCAATATTCTGCCCTTCCGAACCAGTATCTCTGCCCTTGAGGCTATCCGAGGCAATGAATGTCAAATGTTTTCGAAGATCTTCAATAGTGATGGAAGCCGCATATTCTTTCGACTTATCTTGTGCCATCGAAATACCGAATGTCACTATAAGCAGCAAAATAGTTGAGTTTAATTTCATGATTGAATGAAGTTTAAATGATTTTTTGGTAAAAATATGTTCTTTTTGAGAATAATTGTACATTTGCGGTTTAATTTTTGCAAAAATGACTAAAGAAATTGCCTTAAAGAAGTTTTTCGGATATGACTCATTCCGACCACTTCAATCTGAAATTATTGACCACCTTCTACAAAAAAATGACTGCATGGTACTCATGCCCACAGGGGGAGGAAAATCCGTATGTTTTCAACTTCCAGCTTTGCTTTTAGAAGGCATGACATTGGTCATTTCTCCACTCATTGCACTGATGCAAGATCAAGTTCAGGCTCTTGAAGCGAATGGTATTCCAGCTGTATTCTTGAATAGTTCGCAAGATGCCAACGAACAGCGACAAATAGAAGAAGATTGTCTTTCTGGAAAAATTAAATTATTATATATTTCTCCTGAAAAGCTATTTCATAACAATTATATCGGGTTTCTGAAAATGCTACCTATACAGCTCATCGCCATTGACGAATCTCATTGCGTATCAACTTGGGGGCATGATTTCAGACCTGAATATACCAAATTAAATATCTTAAAGGAGTATTTTCCGGAAACACCTATGGTTGCCCTGACTGCCACTGCCGACAAAGTAACTCGAAAGGATATTTTACAACAATTGGGTATTCCTGATGCGAAGATTTTCATTTCGTCATTTGACCGGCCCAATTTGAGTCTGAATGTTTTGGCAGCAAGAAATCGTTTGAGAATTATTCAAGAATTTATCCAAGAACGCCCGAATCAGGTGGGTATTATTTATTGTTTAAGTAGAAAAAATACAGAAGATGTTTCTGTAGGGTTGAATAAAGTCGGTATTCGTGCCATCGCTTATCACGCAGGGATGAGCAATGTAAAACGCTCAGAAGCACAAACTGCATTTATTAATGATGAAGTACAAGTAATTGTTGCAACCGTAGCATTTGGGATGGGTATCGACAAATCAAATGTCAGATATGTAATTCATTACAATGTCCCCTCTAATGTAGAAAACTTTTACCAAGAAATCGGACGTGCAGGACGAGATGAGCTTCCATCCGAAACACTTTTATTTTACGGGTTTGGCGATTATGCCATACGAAAAGACATGATTAATAATTCGGAACTTCCGGATTCTATGAAAGAATTACAATTAGCAAAACTTGAAAGAATGAAGCAATATGCAGAATCAGAAATTTGTCGCAGACGGATTTTGCTGAGTTATTTCAATGAAGTAGCCCAAGAAGATTGTGGCAATTGTGATGTCTGTCTCAATCCACCCAAAAAATTCGATGCCACCATCTTAGCACAAAAGGCTTTATCTGCGATTTCCAGAACTAATCAAAAAATTGCTATGGGAATGCTCATCGACATATTAAGAGGGGCAAGAAACAGAGCAATTATGGAACGACAATTCGATCAAATTAAAACATTTGGAGTAGGGAAAGACCTAAAATATGAAGAATGGGCAGATTATATCAACCAAATGCTTAATTCAGGAATATTCGACATTGCCTACGACGAGCATCATGCCCTCAAACTAAATAATATCTCTAGCCAAGTACTCAAAAATAATTTGAGTGTTCACTTGGTAAAATTCGAGCCTTATGAACTAAAAAGCGTAAAAAACCAGCAAAAAGAAGCCAAATCACGAGATACTGAAAAATCTAAGGATAGATTATTTCAGGCACTGCGAGGTATTCGTAAAAAAATTGCGGATGAACTTAGCGTACCCGCATTTACAATTTTTTCGGATGCTACTTTAAGCGACATGGCAATTAAACAACCTGTCAATCGCTTTCAGATGATGAATATTCTGGGAATGAGCGAGCAGAAATATCACCGGTATGGAGATGATTTCATCAATGTTATTTTAGGATTTCAGAAGCAAAATCCCGAAAATATAAAAACAAAACTACCCAAGGGGGCTACTTATACAGAAACTTTAGAGCTATACAACAAAGGATTGACAGTAGAGCAAATTGCCAATATGAGAAACCTAAATCCAGTCACAATCATAAGCCATTTAATCAAATTATATCAAGACGGACAGCCAATTTCATTACAAAAATTTATATCAAAAGAGGAATATAAAGAAATAACACAAAAAGCAGTCGAATTAGGGTTTGAAGATGGGAAATATGCAAAGCCACTATTTGAAGCTTTTGAGGGAAAGATTCCCTACGAAAAATTAAGAGTAGCATTGGCAATTTGGGAAAAAACCAAGTAGTAGAATATTTTGTATTGAATCAGATTGATTATCTTTTGAATTAGTCTTAACTTGCCTGACCATCGTTCAAGACAATAAATAAATTACATGAAAAAATTACTACAAAATCTAACTTTTTGGGTATTAATTGCCATTTTATCAGGCATTCTTCTGGGGCATTATGCTCCAGAATTGGCACTTCAAAAAATCTTTGAAAAAAGCATTAAAATAAATCTTTATCTTTCTGAATTTGAAGTAAAAAATACATTCAGCGAGCTATTAAGTAGTATTTTTATTAGTACGGTTAAATTATTTATCAATCCGATTATCTTCCTTACTATTACCTTGGGAATTATTTCGATGGGAGATTTGAAGAAAGTTGGAAAAGTTGGAGCGAAAGCTCTTCTCTATTTCGAGGTAGTTACCACCATTGCTTTAATTATCGGGATTATTGTTGCTAATTTTATCCAACCCGGTGAAGGAGTTGTTACGAGTAATATCAGTGGTGGAGATATTAGTAAATATACTCAAAATGCAGCAAAGTTTAGTTGGTGGAAGTTTTTTTGGGATAATCTCACCCTACAAATTTTAGTAATTGCCATATTAAGTGGTATTATTTTCAGTAATTTTCGCAAAAATGAAGTCATCTCTATGCTCAATCCATTATCGAAAAAAGTATTTTGGGCATTGCACAAAGTCATGTTATTTGCCCCGATTGGAGCATTTGGCGGGATGGCATTTACGATAGCAAAGTATGGAGTTAAAACATTATTACCTCTGGCAAAACTAATGATAACTGTTTATGCAACAATGGCAATTTTTGTATTTGTTGTACTTTATCTAATATTGAAACAATACAAAATAAGTCTTTGGGAATTTCTAAAATACATTCGAGAGGAATTATTAATTGTATTAGGAACATCTTCATCAGAAGCTGCACTCCCCTCTTTAATGGAAAAATTAGAAAAAATGGGATGTTCAAAATCTGTTGTCGGATTGGTCGTTCCAGCAGGATATTCGTTCAATCTCGATGGCACCACTATTTATTTATCGATGGCAGTGATATTTTTAGCTCAAGTCTTTCATGTTCACCTTGATATTCAAGAAATATTTACCATTATAGGCATACTCATGATTACTTCAAAAGGAGCTGCTGGCGTAACAGGAAGCGGATTTATCGTATTAGCCTCTACACTAACTGCCGTAAAAGTGATTCCAGTAGAAGGTTTGGCATTACTGCTTGGCGTAGATAGGTTTATGTCGGAATCTCGGGCAATAACAAATTTTATAGGTAATGGTGTGGCGACTATTTGGATATCTAATAATGAGAAAGAGTTCAATAGACAAAAAATGCAGGAGGCGTTTGCTCATGTTGCCGATTACGAAGATATCATCAAAGATAACATTGAGTTTAAAAACTGACCAATTTCGAAAATTCATCAAAAAACTAAAATATTTCTATTAAGGTGAAGCTTTCTGTTTTACCTTCGTAGTACAAATCTAATTTCATTCAATTATGAGTAAACAAAATCTCAAAGACGAAGCCTTACATTACCACGCAAAAGGTCGTCCGGGAAAAATAGAAGTGGTTCCGACTAAAGAATATGCTACACAAAGAGATTTATCTTTGGCATACTCTCCAGGAGTGGCAGACCCATGTATGGCGATTTATGAAAATCCTGAAGATGTATATAAATACACCGCTAAAGGAAATTTAGTAGCCGTTATTTCTAACGGAACGGCGGTATTAGGTCTTGGAGACATCGGACCTGAAGCAGGAAAACCCGTGATGGAAGGGAAAGGACTTTTATTCAAGATTTATGCTGACATTGATGTTTTTGACATAGAATTGAATACAAAAGATGTGGACGAATTTGTCCGTACTGTAAAAATTCTTGAGCCTACTTTTGGAGGAGTAAATTTGGAAGATATATCCGCTCCAGAATGTTTTGAGATTGAAGAAAGATTAAAAGCAGAATTGAATATCCCAGTTATGCACGATGATCAACATGGAACTGCCATTATTTCTTCAGCAGCTTTATTAAATGCACTCGAATTAGTAGAAAAAGATATATCAAAAGTAAAAATCATCATTAACGGTGCGGGAGCATCGGCTATTTCTTGTACCAGGCTTTATCATTCCTTAGGTGCAGATAAAAAGAATATTTTCATGTTCGATAGCAAGGGCTTGATACATCCTTCTCGCACTAACTTAGACGGAAAGAAAATCGAATTTGCCAATGATAATATGAGTCCAGAAACAACCTTAGCAGAAGCATTGCTTGGGGCTGATGTATTTGTTGGTTTGTCGAAAGGTAATATTCTTAGTCAAGATATGGTCAAATCAATGGCTAAGGATTGTATTGTTTTTGCAATGGCAAATCCAACTCCAGAAATCTCGTATGAAGAGGCAGTTGCCGCTCGTGAAGATATTATCATGGCTACCGGACGCTCGGATTATCCAAATCAAGTCAATAATGTACTTGGATTTCCTTACATATTTAGAGGAGCATTGGATGTCCGTTCGAAAGTAATCAATGAGGAAATGAAATTAGCCGCAGTAAGAGCCTTGGCTGAATTAGCTAAAAAACCAGTTCCTGATTTAGTAAATATGGCGTATGGGGAAAGTAACTTAACCTTCGGAAGAAATTATATCATCCCTAAACCAGTAGATCCTCGCCTACTCAATACAGTCGCTCCAGCGGTTGCCAAAGCAGCTATGGAAAGTGGAGTAGCTAAATTTCCGATAAAAGATTGGGAAGCTTACGATACACAATTATCGCAAAGATTAGGGCAAGATATTACCCTCAAAAAGGTAATTATGAACAAAGCAAGACTAAATCCGAAACGAGTAGTTTTTGCTGATGCCGAAAATTTAGCGGTTTTGAAAGCAGCCCAAGAAGTAATGGACGAAAAAATAGCGATGCCTATTTTATTGGGGAATGTGGCAAAAATCACCAAATTAATGGAAGAAAACCACATTGATTTACCTCAAGTGGAAATCATCGATTCTCGTTCCGAACTTCAAGAAGAGCGATTGAATAAATTTGGAGCAGCTTTCTACGAAAAACATAAAAGAAAAGGATACAATCTATTTGAAGCAACTTACGCTATGCGAAATAGAAACTATTTCGGAGCGATGATGGTGGAGACGGGTGAAGCTGATGCCATGATTGGCGGGATGTCCAGAAACTATCCTGAAACGATACGACCAGCTTTACAAATTATCGGACGACAAGAAAATGTCAAAAAAGTATCTGGAATGTATATCCTGATGACACGTTTCGGTCCTTTATTTTTAGCAGATACTACGGTTAATTTCAACCCCTCTATCGAAGAAATTGTAGAAATTACAGAATTAGCAGCAAAAGAAGTTGAAAAATTCAATATCAAACCTCGCATTGCTCTCATCAACTACTCTAACTTTGGGAGTGCTGGCGGAGAAGATGCCAATAAAATGAAAACAGCATTGGGTATTTTAAAAGATAAACACCCAAATATGATTGTAGATGGAGAAATGCAAGCTCACTTACCTTTCGACATAGATTTGTTGAAAGAAAGTTATCCGTTCAGTGATTTAGTGAATGGTAGAGCCAATACGCTCATTTTCCCGAATCTTTCTGCATCAAATATTGCCTATAATTTAGTGAAAGAAATTGCTAATATCGACAAAATAGGACCAATTCTTTTAGGATTGAAAAAACCTGTACATGTACTTCAACTTGGAAGTACAGTGCGAGAAATTGTGGATATGGTGGCTATTGCAGTAGTGGAAGCACAAGGTAAATAATTTATTATGAATGGGTAAGAAATTACCCATTCAACTAATTTTTCATTCAAATGCTACATTTATACCTAAAATCTCTACATATTATCGGATTTGTATCTTGGTTTGCAGGATTATTTTACCTTGTAAGAATGTTTGTCTATCACTCTGAAGTTGATGAAAAACCTGCTCATTTACAAGAAGATTGGAAAAAACAATACACATTGATGCAATGGAGAGTTTATAAAATTATTTGTAATCCTGCAATGATGATAACCTGGATTTTTGGCTTATTGATGCTCATCAATACACCGTCTTTCTTGAGTCAAGGGTGGATTCATGTAAAGTTGTTTTTATTGGTACTATTGACAATTTACCATCTTTATTGTAAAAAAATAATTAAAAAGCAAGAGTTAAATCAAGCTACCTTCAACTCTTTTCAATTTCGTTTAATGAACGAATTACCAACTTTATTTTTAGTGGCAATTGTTTTATTGGCGGTTGTAAAAGATTTGATTAATTTTCTGTATTTATTTTGTGGAGTGATTGCTTTTGGCTTCCTATTATATATCGCAGCAAAAGCATACAAACGTAGTCGAAACAAATAAAATGGATTTAATTACATTCAAAAAAAGCATAGAAGAAAATCAAATTCCTGAAAAATGCCCTATATTAATTCAGGCACTTTGGTACGATGCCCGTGGTGATTGGGAAAAAGCACACGCTATCGCCCAAAGTAATGAAGGAAATTTGAATTTTGACATCGTACATGCTTATTTACACCGTAAAGAGGGAGATAAATTTAATGCCAATTATTGGTATAGACGGTGCAATTTACCCTATCCAAAAAATTCTTTAGAACAAGAATGGGAAGCTCTATTTGACCAATTATCAACATTAGACTTCACCAAAAACTAAATCATAAAAAATTTCGATTAATAAATATGAATTATCTGTCGGCAGAGAATATTGGTAAAAACCTTGGAGAAAGATGGCTGTTTAAAAACCTAACTTTTGGTATTTTACAAGGCGAAAAAGTAGCTTTAATTGGAGCAAATGGGTCAGGCAAATCATCTTTATTAAACATGATTACTGGTAATTCAGATATTGATGCTGGGGAAATCAGTATTCGGAAGGACATTAGGGTTGGATATCTTGGACAAAACCCTGATTTAAAGCCATCTAATACAGTCTTGGAAAGTATATTTGCCTCTGAAAACTCAAATACTTTGGCAATTAAAGAATATGAAGCCGCTCTTCACTCAAATAATGAAATCCGAATTGCTAAAGCAATTGAAATGATTGATACCCTCAAAGCATGGGATTATGAAACTAAAGTCAAGCAAATTTTGGGGAAATTGGGGATAGATGATTTTGATAAATTAGTTGGAAATCTTTCAGGTGGACAAAAAAAACGGGTTGCTTTGGCAAAAGTACTCATTGAAGAGCCTGATTTTCTTATTTTGGATGAGCCTACCAACCATTTGGACTTAGATACCATCGAATGGTTGGAAGGATTTTTATCGTCTTCTTCCATCACATTATTATTAGTTACACACGATAGGTATTTTTTGGATAAAACATGTAATCGAATCTTAGAAATTGCCAATAATAAAATATTCAAATATGCTGGCAACTATGCCTATTATTTAGAAAAAAAAGAAGAACAAGAAGCAGTAGATGCCGCTACTCAAAAAAATTATCGTAATTTACTAAGAAAGGAACTCGAATGGATGCGAAGGCAGCCTAAAGCAAGAGGGACTAAATCTCAAAGTAGAATCGATGCTTTTTATGATTTAAAAGAAAAAACTATCAAAAAAGGTCCAGACGAAAAGCTCGAACTGAGCATGAAAATGGAAAGAATGGGTAGTAAGATTTTAGAAATTCAGCATATAAGTAAAAAATTTGACCAAAAACCCATCATTTCAGAATTCAGTTATACCTTCAAGCGTGGCGATAGAATTGGTATTGTTGGAAAAAATGGAATGGGTAAAAGTACACTTTTAGAAACCATCACTGAAAAATTAAAACCCGATATGGGTAAAGTTGTTAAAGGTGATACCATCAAGTTTGGTTATTATTCGCAAGAAGGGTTGGAATTCGATGAAAATCAAAGGGTGATTGAGGTAGTTCGTGAAATTGCTGAATATGTAAAAATGGCTGATGGAAGCGAATTGTCAATCTCCAATTTTCTTACACTTTTTCTATTTCCGCCTGCTATGCAATATAGCTTTGTCAGTAAATTAAGCGGAGGCGAAAAACGCAGATTACAATTACTTAAAATTTTAGTACAAAATCCAAACTTTTTAATCCTCGATGAACCTACCAATGATTTAGATATAGCAACATTGAATGTATTGGAAGATTTTCTCTTAAACTTTGCTGGGTGTTTATTGGTCGTTTCTCACGACAGATACTTTATGGACAAATTGGTAGATCATTTGTTTGTGTTTGAAGGGAATGGTTATATTCGAGATTTTCCGGGGAATTATACCGATTATCGCTCTTGGAAAGAAGAATTAGAAGAAGCTGAACTTCAAAAAAATAACAAAAAAACATCTGAAAAAACTTCAAATATATCTACTACGAAGGTAGAATTGAAAAAGAAGCTAAGTTTCAAAGAACAAAAAGAATTTGATAGTTTGGCAAATGAAATAGAAAATTTGGAAAAACTTAAAAATACGTTAATGCAAAAAATGAATTCTGGAGAAGGAAGCCATGAAGAGCTTACTGCTTGGGCAAAAGAATTTGAAGACCTGAGCGAAGCCATCTCGGAAAAAGAACTTCGATGGTTAGAACTTTCTGAATTTGTTTCGTAATCATATTAACCCTAATTTATACCAAAATGAAATTTTCAGCTTTTATTATTAGTATTTCTCTGTTTGTAGCTTGTATTCAGACTTCGTTTGCACAAAGTCCAATTCAAATTCAAGGGTACAACCATGTTGGGCTTTATGTAAAAAACTTGCAAGAAAGTGCCAAGTTTTACAGAGAAATCATTGGATTAAAACCAGTTGATGTCCCAGACAATTTAGTTGCTATTAGAAGATGGTTTCAAATTGGAGATCATGAGCAACTTCATTTACTCCTGGGACGCAAAGAACCTGTCAGCAACAATGATAAAAATGGCGGACATTTTTCGCTGACAATTCCCAAAGGTTCGGCAGATGCCATCGAGCAATTTTTATTAGAAAAAAATCTTCCTTACACACGACAAAAACGTTTTGACGGTGCTTTTCAAATTTATGTTACCGACCCCGATGGGTATGTCATTGAGTTGAACGAACCCAAGATTGACTAAACAAACTCCTCAAAAATATGGAACAATTAAATGAGTGGCTTCAATATATATTAAATTCTGAAGAAATCATCAAAACGGGAGGACTAATTGCCATTACATTAATAATTTTTATCGAAAATGGGATTATATTTGGTTTTTTCCTACCTGGCGACTATTTGCTATTCCTATCTGGTGTTTTTTGTGGTACAAAACTATTAGATGTTCCGATAACAATCTTGATGTTATGTATATTTTTAGCAGCGGTTTTGGGTTCTATGTTAGGCTATTTTACGGGACGTTTTTTTGGAGAAAACATTCAAACAAGACGAGAATCTCTATTTTTCAAGAAAAAATACATTGATAATACACGAAAGTATTTTGAAAAGTACGGCAGTCAAACTTTAGTAATCGCTCGTTTTTTACCAGTAATACGAACCTTTGCTCCTATTTTAGCAGGAATAGTTAAAATGAAAATTCACAAGTTTTTTCTATATAATATTCTTGGTGGAGGCATTTGGACTTTATTGCTCGTTGGCGGTGGTTTCTACTTCGGAGAAAAATTCCCTTGGATTGTAGATTATGTGCAGTATATCATATTTTTCTTTTTGGCAGTAACTACTTTTACCGTAATTAAAGGCTATTATAATGCAAAAAAAGAGTTGAACAAATAAATCTGCGTTGTCCTAAAATCCATAAACCTATTTTAGGACAACACAAAATTTAGGAATTTAAAATTTACAGCATCTTATTGAACTGAAAACAATTATATTGACCTCAAATAAATTCTATTTGAAATCAAAATTTCCAAAAATTTGCAGCACAACAAATGTTGATTAAGAGCATAACGATTAAAGTCAACCTAACTAAGCCAGCCAGGCATTTAGAGTGTAAACTCTTGGCCCCATTCGTACAAAGACACAATACTTGGTAATAGTTTTTTACCTTTGAAAGTTAAAGTATATTCCACTGTTGGCGGAACAGTTGCAAAAACTTCCCTTGTAACAATTCCATTAGCTTCCAAATTTTTTAATTCTTTAACTAACATTCTTGTATTTATCCCCTTAACACTTCTCTCTAATTCCTTAAATCTCATTTTGCCTTTTGACAAAACATAGATAATCGGCATTGACCATTTTCCACCTATTATATCCAAAACATCTCGTAAGGAACAAGTTTTTTCAGAAACTTTTATTTTTTCTTCTCTCATAACTTATTGATTTAAAACAATACTTTAATTTATGTTACTACTATACAAAAGTGTAACTACTTTCAAAAGTAAAGTATTAGATTTAAGTTTGCAACTAAATTTTACGAAATAAAAAAATGAAATTATTAGAATCAACAAAAGTAGGTAATAGACTACTCAAAAATAGTATGGTAATGGCACCGATGACACGAAGTCGTGCCAATTTTGATGGAGTAGTTGGAGACTCTACAGAATTATACTACGCTCAACGAGCAAGTGCTGGTTTAATCATTAGCGAGGCCATCAATATTTCTAAACAAGCAATCGGTAGTCCACTCACCCCAGGAATTTACACCATTGAACAAATTACGGCTTGGAAAAATGTAACAAAAGCTGTTCATGAAAAAGGTGGCATCATTTATGCCCAGCTTTGGCATACTGGTCGTGTAGGACATTCGCTTGTTAAAAATGGAGAATTACCTGTTGCCCCTTCTGCTATTAGAATAGAAGGACAACAACATTTTACAATGGAAGGAATGAAAGATTATGAAACACCAAGAGCCTTAACATTAGAAGAAATAAAACAAATTATTCAAGACTATAAACAAGCTGCCCAAAATGCAATTGAAGCTGGATTTGACGGAGTTGAACTTCATTCAGCATTTGGCTATTTACCAAATCAATTTTTAGCAGAAAGTGCAAATCAAAGAACCGACCAATACGGTGGCAGTAACGAAAATAGAAATCGTTTTGTATTGGAAATAATGCAAGAAATGGTGAATGCGATTGGTGCTGATAAAGTATCGATTCGATTATCACCCACAAGTTTGTATAACAGCATTATACATCAAAATCCCATTGAACAATTCACTCTATTGATCAGTGAGCTTGATAAAATGCCTTTATCCTATATTCATATAATGAATGTGCCTTTCCCCACCGATAAATTTCCTCAATACCCAGCTAATCCGGTTGAAACATTTGGTAAACTAACACGACATACAATTATAGCAAATTGTGGCTACACTAGAGAAACAGGCGAAGCTGAATTAGAAAAAGGAATTGCAAAATTGATTTCTTATGGAGCATTATTTTTAGCAAATCCCGACTTGCCAAAACGTTTTGAAATCAATGCAGAACTGAATCAGCCAGACAAATCCACAATGTATGGTGGACAAGACAAAGGCTACATTGATTATCCATTTTTAAACTCATAATCATAATTTATAAATACAATGAATAAAAATATCTTAGTAGTATTTACAATAGACACTGACAATTTACCAAGTAATTTTCAGGAAATCATTAAACACG
>JACCEC013082661.1_pt1 | contig 13352 bp, 13 predicted proteins | sample 7450121 | NCBI WGS metagenome assembly JACCEC01 (sample SAMN15323455, study PRJNA562643) | freshwater metagenome | isolation source: river surface water | place: USA:Blue River Watershed | collected 2017-08-18 | reverse complement strand
CTTTCATAAAGTCCTTAAGAAGTTCAATGACAGAGATTGCAACGAGTGAACCAATCAACTTAATCTTCAAGCCGCTGTAATCAACATATCCCATCCAGTGTGGGCGATCCTTCGCACCTTCTGCAATGGTGATCTTCGATACGAAGTTCTCATAACCTGCAAAGAGAACAATAATGATGAGGTTACCCAGCAACACTGTGTCGAGAAGTTCAAGAACCTGCAGGGTTACCTCAGCGGTAGTGGCATCCTGGACATGCGTGATCATGTGCCAGAAGGCTTGGAAGAAGCGGTAGAGAATAGGCAAGAGCGCAAGAAGTAGGCCCACATAAAGTGGGGCCAGCAACCAGCGCGCTGCAAAGATCATTCTTTCTAGGGTTTGTTCAAGTTTTTCCATGTTGAAAATTATGGCAGGGGAGAAGTTGAAATTTGAGAAAAGCGCTTAGAAATGCCGAAGAGAGCGCCTAGAGTTGCCCCGTGCATCAATTCACTGAGGAAGTTGAAGAGCTTGCAAAGGCTGTCATGGAGTACAGCCTCGAGCGATTGAAATCTAATCCGCCTCTTGATGGCCCTCGTAGTGAAAAAGATCTTTATGAAGAACTTGGAAACACCATTACCCCGAAAGGTCTTGGCGGTAAGAAGACTCTCGATATCTTTACCGAAACACTTGCACTTGCTTGCATCTCAACAGATCACCCACGCAACTTAGCTTTCATCCCATCTGCTCCAAGTGAGTACTCAAACCTCTTTGATCTCGTTGTCGGTGCATCTTCTCTCTATGGCGGTTCATGGCAAGAAGGCGCGGGCGCAGTCTTTGCAGAAAACCAAGCGCTGCGTTGGCTCAGCGATATGGTCGGATTCCCACAAACATCTGGTGGAGTATTTGTTCAAGGCGGAACAATTGGAAATCTCTCTGCACTCGTTGTCGCTCGCGATCAAGCGCGTAAAGCCCACCCTGAAGTAACGCGTTGGGTAATTGCATGCAGCGCTGAATCACACTCATCAATTACATCCGCAGCCCACGTGATGGATGTCGATGTGTTAAAGATTGAAACCAATGGGGAGCTTCGTCTCGATGGCGCACATGTTGGTCCTGCAATTGATGAACTGCATGCCACAACATCTAAGCGCGTCTTTACAATTGTCGGAACTGCAGGCAGCACCAACTTAGGTGTTGTCGATGACCTTGCATCTCTTGCCCAGGTAGCTAAGGAACGTAAGATTTGGTTCCACGTCGATGGCGCATATGGCCTTGCGGGAATCTGCGCACCCTCTGTTCGTCCGCTCTTTAACGGTGTTGAACACGCAGATTCATTTATCGTCGACCCACATAAGTGGCTCTTTGCACCCTTTGATGCATGCGCACTTGTATATAGAAACCCAGCACTAGCTAAAGAGACGCATACACAGCATGCAAGTTATCTAGAAACTCTTCATGATGATTCATGGTCGCCATCGGATTATGCAATCCACTTAACGCGTCGCGTACGTGGACTACCTTTCTGGTTCTCACTCGCCGCTCACGGCAGCGATGCATATTCCGAAGCGGTAGAAGCTGGAATTCGCCTTGCCAAGGATTCTGCTGAATTGATCAAAGCCCACCCCAACCTTGAATTAGTGCGCGAACCTGAACTTTCCATCGTCGCTTTCACACGAAAGGGATGGACGCCTGCTCAGTATCAACAATGGGCAGATGATTTACTAGAAAAGCAGATCGGCTTTATTCCACCATCAAAGCATGCGGGTGAAAGCATTTTGCGATTCGCCTTCGTAAACCCTTGGACATCGATGGAAGATGTCCAGATGATTCTCGAAACTCTTTAGCGGTCGAGCAAGTTCTGCTTTGGATCGTAAGTCGATCCATTGCGGCGCTTAGCAATTGCACTCAACGCTTCAAGAACAACTCGGTTTGCCAAGATTGCAGTGATATCTGCGCTATCAAATGGCGGAGCGACTTCAACAACATCGATACCGACAATTGGAAGCTCGAGACAGATACGACGAACAGCTTCAAGTAGTTCACGTGATGTCATTCCACCTGGTTCAGGAGTTCCTGTTCCTGGCGCCATTCCTGGGTCAACCACATCGATATCGACAGATAAGAAGACTCCATCGCAACCATCAGTCAACGTTGCAAATGATTCATCGAGAACTTCCTTTAACCCACGATGATGAATCTCAGTCATCTCATATGAGCGCATACCTTGATCGCGCATCCACTCGAGGGTCTTGTTATCTGGCCAATATCCACGAAGCCCAAGTTGTAAGAAGCGATCTCCGCGAACATAACCTTCATCAATTAAACGACGCATCGGTGTTCCGTGGCCAACAAGTGCGCCCCACTGATCTTCACCTGTATCGGCATGTGCATCGAAGTGAATCATCGAAACTTTTCCGTGGCCCATATGGTTTGCAATACCTGCAACATCGGCAGAAGCAATCGAATGATCGCCACCCAGAACAACTGCAATTGCACCGGCGCGTGAAATCTTCTCTGTCGCTTCGCGCAACACAGCAAGGGATGCAACCAAATCTCCACCAGGCATCAAAAGGTCACCAGCATCGAAAACCTTCAGATCTTTCAAACCATCTGTGCGAAGTGCGAGATGTGGACGCTCTCCATCATGAGGCAGATAGTCACCTCCACGAATTGCCTGTGGACCAAACTTTGCACCCGAACGATGTGATGTGCCGCTATCGATAGGAGCTCCAACGATGATGACATCTGCACCCTTATATGTTGATGGGTCATCGAGATCGCACGCGGGGATGCCCAGGAAGGTAAATGCAGGACCATACATATTGCCGTGGTTAGCCATGGCGTAAGGATATAACTGAAAATCCCTTAACAGGCAGCTCTCAGAAATGAGGCGTACTATGAATATGAGTCAAAGGGGTTTAGAGATGCAGATTAATATCGATAAGAAGACCGCTGTAATGCTGGCAGTTATTGTCCTTCTAGCGACAGCGCTAATTGGTCAAGTGGTGCGCGATGACTCAGACTCGATGCGCTCTATGGATAAAGGATCTTCCCATTCAATGGGTCACTCGAGCACTTCGAAAAATTCTGCTTACACAGGTGCCGACGTAATGTTTCTTCAGATGATGATTCCGCATCACCAGCAAGCTATTGATATCTCAAATCTCGCAATGAAGAGTTCTACCAATAAAGAACTTCTAGCACTTGCAGAAATTATTGCTCGCGATCAGGCAGCTGAGATTATTCAGATGAAGGCCTGGCTCAAAGATGCAGGAGCAACTGAAGATATGGGCCACTCCATGGATGGTATGGGCGGAATGCTGACAGACGATGAGCTCGCCGCCCTGACTGCCGCGAAAGGTTCAACATTCGACAGATTGTGGCTCGAAGGTATGACCGACCATCACGATGGCGCTATCCATATGGTGCAAATGATTGAAGATGCCAGCAATATGGAAATCAAAGCATTTGGAGCAAAGGTGATTACTGATCAATCCGCACAAATTGCGCAGATGAAGAAGATGCTTTCGTCCCTATAACCTCAAAGTGATGTGGGAGAATTAAGGTATGGCTACAGCAAAGAAGACGACGGTAAAGAAAGTCGCTCCTAAGAAGGCGGCACCAGTCGAAGTTCATACAGGAATTGATTGGCGCTCGCTCTATCTCTATGCGGTCTGCCTTGTAACACTTCTCGTGGTTCTCTTCTCAACTGTGTCACTGGTCAATGCCTTTGTTAACTTTGCATTCCCAGACCCTGCCTATGTAGACCCATATGCAACGAAAGCGAATATGCCTGACCCAGCTTTATTGCAGCAGCAGGAAGATAACTCTCAGCGCCAGGCGCTAAAGAATGTGGTCACAACCTTCACAACTATCGCGATTGCAACACCTGTCTATCTCTACCACTGGCGCCAAGCCCGCAAGACATCTCGCTAGCAAAAAACTATTGAGCTTGCCTGAGATACCAGGTAATAATTGACCATGAATCAGCTTCCTGTAATCCCGGCGAGTGAATTCCAGCTTCGCAAAGGAAATATCCAAAAGTTGATGCAGGCACACTCCATCGATCTTCTCTTCTTTTATGGGGATGATCGAGCAGTTTTTGGTGCTAATCACACAAGGTGGCTCACTAACTATGCAGCACATTTTGAACCGATTCTCACAGTAGTTCCACGTACTGGAGATATCCATTCTGCCACTGGTGCAGAAAGTGAAACCTTCTACGAGAACACAGCAAAGATTGGCTCGATTCATGTGGTCAATGAATTCAATATGCCTGAAGAAGAGTACCCATATACAAAACCGATTAGCTTTAAATCTTTTCTCGACATACTTCTTCAAGAAGCTGGGGCTTCTAAGGCACGTATTGGTTTTGTCGGGGAAAGTTCATTTCCGCACTGGCTAGTTGAACTAGTAAAAACCTTCTCCTTTACTGAAGTTCCAATGAGTGCCTTTGAAATTGATTATCGCTACTTACGTGCATCAAAGAGCGAAGCAGAGATTGCAGTACTGCGATATGGATTTGAAATTGCTGAAGCAGGGCTGAATTCAGGAGTTAAGGCACTTGAGATTGGAGTCTCTGAGCGAGAAGTTGCAGCTGAAATCGAATACACAATGCGCAAGATGGGATCAGAAGGAAGTGGAATCGACACAATTGTTGGTTTCGGAAAGAAAAATACATATCCAATACTTACGCGAACAACGATGAATACTCTCAAGGGTGGAGATCTCGCACTTTTGACTGTTGCGCCTCGTTACGAGGGTTACCACGGAGTTATCGCCCGACCTGTTTCTATGGGTCCTGCGCCAAAAGAGATTAGATTTGCAATTGATACTGCAATTGAGGCATCCAACGCATCTGAGGCACAGTTAAAGGTTGGAGCGGTGGGCGCAGATATATCCGGCGCTGGCCTAGATGTCTTGCGCAAAGCCGGTCTGATTGATCTCTGTGTTTACTCTGGAATTCATAGCATCGGTACATCAGAGTTCGAACCACCGATTCTTACTTCAGTCTCCGACTTTGTCGTTCCGAACAATTCATTCCTCTCCATCGATGTTCCTCTGTTTATGGCAGAGTGGGGTGGCTTTAGAGTTGAGACAGGTTTTCAGGTCAGCGAGAGCGGCGTAACTCGTTTCTCAAAGACACCACCTGCATATATCGAAAAGTAGTACTACTTAATCTTCTCTAAGTGGCCTTCATCTACGACCCATTCGAGTCGGTTTGCAAGCAGAGTTGAATATCGAGGATTTCCTGCTTCATCCCAGCCCATCATTGCGTAGTAGGTCTGAATCATCTCTTGGAATTTAGATTTATCAATGAAGTAGTTACTCCATCTGCCCACCGTGATTGGATCGGTAAAGAATCTTTCGGGCAAGGTATCTTGATCTGGAGTTAAACCTTCTCGAATGTTGTAAATCTTTGTTAGGTTAATTCGTCGCTGACCATAAGCCATCACTTCATAACTTGAAGATTCCCATCCGGTAATTGCACCAAGAAGCGATCCCATCTCCTCTAGCGTCATTGAACGTGTTGGGGGAGCGGCAAAGATGCAGACACATAAAGCATCTGTCGCTGACCAGATATCAGAGAGTGCTTTGAAATTTCTTACCTTCTTAGGTCCTAGGTAATCCATTGGAATACGTTCCAGAATTACCAAAGTATTTGAGCCCTGCATTGTGTGGGGCCAACCTAGTTCGGTGTCGTAATCCCAGTCATGTTCGCAGATATTAAAGCGCGGACCGATTGGAGCCGTTGCATATCCCAGCGCCAAATTGGTTTGAGTGCGAGGCTCAGCAACACACATCTCAAGTCCTTTAATATGCATTGCGTAGTGTGAACTCTTCGGTCCTAACTTTTCACTACTTCGTTTAACTCCCTCTGCAAGGAGATCGCCAGCACCGGATCTAGCTGCAATATCGAGAATGAGTTGGCGAATTCCTGCAGTATCTCCCCAAGTGAGCGAAGGATTTAAAGATTGAATCTCAATCCCATTCTCTAGGCATTCAATCGCCATAGAGATGACATATCCGAGAGATGTTGGATCTAAGCCAAGGGTGTTACATAAAATATTGGATTCAAAGAGAAAATCTAAATCTGCATTTCCAATGTTGGCACCCATCGACGCCGTGATCTCTTGATGCATTGCACTTGCCTTGCTCAAGCCCGGATTGCTCGAGAGCGAATCGGGTGTAAACAATTTGAAGCAATCATTTGGACAGCCAGGGCACGATGCATTTCCCTTAAACCTTGACATAAATTCTTCAGGCGTGAAGTTCTCAACACCTGGGAACGCACTCTCTCTGAAGTTCTTTGTGCAGAGCGCAGCATCAAGACCATGTGTATGAACCCATGCAGCAAAACCTGGTGGCTGGAATTGCCAATCCGAAAGTGGATTACTTGGGATACGAGATGTGTACAAATCGGTGAGCTCTTGCGCTTTCTTAGGATCGGCAACAGCGGGACGCTTACCTGGTGCAATGACGAGGGCTTTCAGATTCTTTGAACCCATAACTGCGCCCATTCCCATGCGAGACGCCTGGAAGGAGCGATTGGTGACAATTGATGCAAATCTAACGAGATTCTCTCCGGCGCTGCCAATAACTGCTGTGGAGATTCCTGCGCCATAGCTCTTCTCTAGGGCATCGACTGTGACATCAACGTTCTTTCCCCAGTGCTCAGTTGCATCAACAAATGAGACTTCGCCATCCTTAATTGAGATGAGCGTGGGGTTAACCGCACGTCCCTTGATGACAATGACATCAAATCCGGATTCCTTAAAGGATGCACTAAAGGGTCCTTCGACATGTGTCTCGCCCATTCCATTTGTCAGCGGGCTCTTTGCACAGACTGCCAGGGATGCAAGTCCCACATAAGGCTGCCCCGCCATTACAGAGGATGCAAAGATCAGCGCATTCTCCGGACCAAGTGGATCTGCGCCAGCGGGAGTTTCGCGCAGTAATCTCTCTGCTGCCAATAAACCGCCACCACCAAATGTGCGCCAGTAGTGTTCGTGTGGCTCGGTAACTTCAAAGCCGAGTTTTGATAAATCGACTGTCAAGATTTTCCCGTTATACCCGCTTTTAACTTTGGAGTAAGCATTTCGAACTGAGATCTGGCTGTCGCTCATAGTGTGACCGTAACTAAGGGCCCCTGCGTGGTCAATGGTTTTTTCTGGGAAAAACCTGTTTCTTGCGTTGCAGGTCACATCCCTAGGGGCGCTTTCAAGTAGAAGGCATTTAGCGCTCGCAATATTCTTAGGGCTAATTCGCACCTCGAGATGGAGCAAGAATGAAGCGCACTGTAATCCGTTGGATCCCAGCGGTTTTGGCACCGGTCCTAGTAGCTGCAACTGCAATTGGTCTTTCGGGATCTGCAACTGCATCAGTTGATCTGCCAGATAAGTCAGCGTCGCAAATTCTTCAATTCATCAACACAAATCCTGATATCGCATTCTCTGGCAAGGTTGTAAAGGTTGCAGACCTCGGTCTTCCACCAATGAACATCATTCCTGACATTTCTCAGTCGATGGTTGATCAGATGGCGAAGAACGCTCCAAAGGAGATGAAAGATTTTCTTCCGCAGGCAAGTGCACAGGGTGAACTCGCTTTAGCTCTTGAATTCCTCGGCGGAACACACCGCGCAAATATTTATGTCGACGGTGTCAAGAAGTCACGCGTGCAGGTCCTAGACCTACTATCTGAGCGCAACTTCATCCGCAACGGATCAGATCTCTGGTTCTACGACGCTGGAAAGCAGACAGTTCGCCACTCTGTCATCACAGAAGCTGACGAAGCTCGCGCCAAGAATGAAGCGCAGAACTTCCTCAACGCAAACTCTTCAAAGATTGCATTTGATGCAACATCACCTGCATCAGTTGCTGAATATTTCCTAAGCCAAGCATCTTCAAGCACAACATTTACAGTTGGAAATGATGCGATGGTTGCAGGTCGCGGTGTTTATCAATTAACAATGACACCACGCACTTCAGATACTCTCGTGAAGTCGGTTTCGCTCTCTATCGATGGAGCAACTGGTCTTCCACTCGCAGTCTCTGTATCTGCAGCTGGACAATCAGGTGCAGCATTTGAAATCGCATTCGAATCAATCTCATTCGAGCGCCCAGCTGCATCTCTCTTCGACTTTAAGGCTCCAGCTGGTTCAAAGGTAATTGAAGTCCCACTTCCAACTGAAAGTGACCTTAAGAAGTATGCAGGCCGCACACCAACTGCCGCAGATGAAGCTCGTGCACGCGCTGAATTTGAAAAGCTCCAGAAGGCAGGATGGTCAGCGGTTGCTGAAATCCCAGCAGCTGAAGTCCCAGTTGAATTCTCTGCAGGCATCAAGGGGAATAAGCTCTATAAAGAACTTACTAAACCTGTTGCAGGTGGACGACTCTTTACAACTGCGCTTATGAATATTCTTATTGCAGATGACGGCCGCATCTTTGCTGGCGCAGTTACACCCGAGAAGCTGATCGAAGCAGCAGCTAAGTAGTGAGCTTTACTAAGGACCAAGACTTTGCAATCTACACCGCAGGGTTAACGAAGAGTTTTGGTTCTCACAACGCCGTTGATTCAATTGATCTACGCGTTCCCAAAGGTTCCATCTTCGGTTTTCTAGGACCTAACGGTTCTGGCAAGACAACAACAATTCGTATGCTGATGGCACTTGCCAACATCTCTGCAGGTGAAGTGCAGATGTTGGGCTACTCCATTCCAAAAGAGATGGGAAAGGCGCTGCCTAAGGTCGGCGCACTTGTTGAAGGACCTGCCTTCTATCCATATATGTCAGGTCGCGATAATTTAATTCGCTTCGATGCAGCCGATCGCTTTGCAGATCCAGTGACCCGCAGCGAACGCGTTGATTCAGCCCTTGCTCGCGTTGGATTAACACAGGCCGCTTCTAAGAAAGTTCATGCATATTCATTGGGAATGAAGCAGAGACTAGGTATCGCAAACGCTCTTTTGCAACCTCGCGAATTATTAGTTCTGGATGAACCCACCAATGGCCTTGATCCACAAGGCACACGCGAAGTGCGCAATCTGATTCGTTCATTGGCAGCCGATGGAATCACCATCTTTATCTCAAGTCACCTACTCGTTGAAATCGAAAACATCTGTTCACACCTTGCCGTTATGAGCCGTGGAAAGATTGTGGCACAGGGAAGCATTGAAGAACTTTCACAGAGCCCAACTCTTAATCTGACACTTCTAACAAAGGATTCAGAACGTGCAATTGCAGCTCTCAAAACTTTAGGAATCTCTGCGACTGCAGAAGGTGAAATTGTCACCAGTGTTATTGCAGCGGATCTAATTGCTCCGGATCAGATTGTTCGTCAATTGGTCGAATTGGGAATCGGAGTCCAATCATTTACCTTGCTTGCGCCAACTCTAGAAGAACGCTTCGTTGGGCTAACAGGGGAGGGCTTCGATGTTGCGCGCTAAGACATTTACCGGCGGCCTTTTCTTCTCTGAACTCTCAGTCCTCTTCCGCCGCCGTCGCACATGGGCGATGCTCTTTACAATCTCTCTTATTCCGATTTTCTTAGCGATTGCAGTTTCACTTTCGGGCTCAACTCTTCCACCAGGTGAAGGTCCACCATTTCTAGATCGCGTCAGTCAGAACGGTCTCTTCGTCGCCTTCACAGCAATGATTATGGCGATACCGCTCTTCTTGCCCCTTACTATCGGAGTTGTCTCTGGCGACACCATTGCAGGGGAAGCTAATACTGGAACGCTTAGATACTTATTGGTTGCACCAGTTAATCGTGGTCGCTTGTTGCTCGTTAAATTCTTCGGAGCTTCTGCATTTGCACTTGCTGCAACATTTACATTGATTCTTACCGGAATTGCTATTGGCGCCATTCTCTTTCCCATCGGCCCAGTCACTCTTCTCTCAGGTGATATGATTTCAATTCCAGCTGCACTCTGGCGCATATTCCTAATTGCAATCTATGTAACCATCTCTCTAATGGGACTATCTGCAATCGGATTGTTTATTTCAACGTTGACGGTAATTCCAGTAGGTGCGATGGCTGCAACGGTTGTGCTTTCAACCGTCTCACAAATTCTTGGCACGCTGCCACAGATCTCTGCGATTCATCCGTATCTCTTAAGTTACTACTGGCTTGGCTTTGCAGATATCTTGCGCAATCCAATGGATCTCTCTTCAATGCTCAGCAATACCTTGCTGCAGCTGGCTTACATCGCAATCTTTGGATCTCTGGCATATAGCCGCTTTACCAGCAAAGATATTCTTTCTTAGGGAAATCTTGTTTTGCAGCTAAACCGGTGATTTCATAAGCATGTGAATATTTCAAAGCCCTGCATAAGCGCCAAGTTTCTCCTTTTGCCTCTTTCCCTCGCCTTAGCGCTTTCACTTCTTCTAGCTCCCGAAGCAAATGCAGGAGTTCGAATTGGTGATAAATGCGCCAAAGAAAAACAGAGCTCGAAGGATGGATCTGTAAAGCTTGTCTGTTTGCGCGTGGATAAATCTCTTCAATGGGTTAAATCTGCTGAGCCAATCACTTACGCCTTCGGACCTGCAGGTCGCCTTCAGTATCAGTATGTAAATGGAAAGCAACAGAGACTTTCTTCGAAGAGAGAATGGGCCACCACAGATTCTCGCTCTGACTCGAATTTCCATCCAATTCGCGTGGCTGCATTTAAGTCAATAAGGTCTTTGAAGAAAGACCCAAAGCTCTCGAATGTCACTTTTGATTACATCATCCAGCCAAATTTCCCTATGCCGATAGCGGACGCGATTAAGCAGCAGAGTGCAATCACGGCTTCGTATCTATCGCCTCTGCTTCAAAAACCCTTGGAGATTAAACTCATTCTTGTTACTGAAAAAGATAAAGATTTCATCGACAAGAAGTTAGGCGAGATTGTTCCAAACCCCAATTGGTTGGGAGCTCTCCAAATTATGGATGACTACGGAACTATCGAATCTTTTTATTCACGAAGTGGAACTGGTGGTGGAACAGCCTTTTATCTCAGCGACAAGGGTTATGCCTACTACATTGGCCACACATCTTCCCTTGCAACGTTAGAGACATATTGGCCAGAAGTTGCTCCACATGAAATGGCACATGTGATTCAAGGAGTGCTTTCGCAAGGTGGTGACCCATCCCAACAGCAGTATGGAGAAGGACATCCGCTGGGGAAGTGGACCGGCCACCTGATTGAAGGCTCTGCAAATACTCTTGGTATGGCGATAGGTTTCGACACTCTTGGTTGGTACAGCGACGAGATGGATCGACTTCTTGAGCAAGATATCAAATACCTTAAATCGAAAGTTCAAATGAAGACAACAAAAGATGCAATAAATTTGATTACAAAAATAGAGAAGCGGGAAGATGAGATCAGCGGCGCCTTGAGTTATTCCGCTGGTCAGTTCTTGTGGGAATACTTCGTTGGAAAGTACGGCGCTTCTAAATTGATGGAGCTGTATTCAAATATTCCAAAAACCGGGAACTTTAATGAAAATATCAAAACAACTATTGGAATAAGCAAAGAGAATTTTTACAAGGACGCTGCGCCATACATGCTTGCCAATTGGCAACGACTGAGCGCGTCAAGGTAATCGCACCACAGTTTCCACAATTGATTCTGAGGTTGCAGTTGCGCCGAGTTCGATACTGACATTCGTTGAAAACCCGCGCAATGTTGCCTCAGACAGCAAAACCATCTGAGCTGCAATATCTGTCATCCAGTAGAAAGCACCCGGCCCCACCTGTTCAATGAGTTCAGATGCTTTCTCGAGCGCCTCGTCGCTAAACTTTTCAACATCGTTCTTATTGGACTCAAGTACCCACAACAAGTAATCACGGATATCGCTGGCATCCTTTTTGACCCGATCATGTTCATCGAGAATCTGCGCCAACTCTGCATCCATCGCCCTGTGCCGTAACCATCGCAACATAAGTACCCCCTGTGAGATCAGGCTAGAGACTCCCTCTGACTTATCTGACTAAGGTTATAAAAAGTTACCTTTTGACACCTCTCCTGCTAGGCTTGGCTCAAATAAAGGAGGCTGCCATGGCCCAGACTGTGAAACTCTCAGATCAATTAGTCGAAGATGCAAAGCGAATAGCGGCTGTGGAGCATCGCTCAGTTCCTCGCCAAATTGAGTTTTACTTTCGCATGGCCCTAATCGCTGAAGAGAACCCCGATCTGTCATTTTCGCTTATACGCGAAATCATGAAAGCCGATGCCGAAGAGGCGACTGAGGAATACACCTTCGGTAAATGAAGTTTGTCTACGGTGCATCATTTTCGCGCTCGCTCAAGAAGCTACACCCCAATCAAAAAGAAGCACTTGATCAAGCCCTGCTGACTCTTACCAAGAACTCCGCTGTGGGTGAAGAGAAGCGAGGAGATTTGGTTGGCATTTTTGTCTTGAAATTTCGAGCTAATCAAGTCGAATGGCTACTGGCTTACCGCATCATTTCAAAGAAGGAGATTGTCCTTCTGGTCGTTGGTCCACATGAAAACTTCTATAGAGATCTTAAGACTTCACTTTAGTTTTCGGAGTGCTAAGCCAAGGCTGCCTCGCTAGCATTTCAACCATGCGCAGAACTCTTATCGCGGTCATGGCAGTCGGATTCGCTCTCTCAACATTTACACCCGCTTCAGCACATCAACCAGTCGCCATTCTTGATACTGATACAACTGCAGAGAAAGGCCCATTGCTTGTAGATGGAACCGTTTCATTTGCAACTCGTGCAACATTTTCTAAGGCTGGCCAAACGAGAGCATTCCGTGCAGGGCTTAAAGAGGGCGATCAGCTTTCTGTGCAGTATCTGATTTTCGATAGAAAACCCGAGAGTGCGATGAAGAGTAAACAACTGCCGCAGTTAGTTATCACATCACCAACAGGCAAGAAGATTACGATTAAGTTCACCGAACGAACCAAGTTCTTTGAACCATATAGCCAAACCAAATATCTGTACCTCGCACGATACTCCGCACCAGCAGAGGCCGGGATCTATAGCTTTGTTGCCACATCCCGCGCAAAGGCTTCCGTCACAATTGCAGTCGGCGATCGAGAAGTTGAAGGCGAAGTTCTACGTGGTCCCGCACCAGCCCCGACACCATCTGCTACTAAAGCCGCCGCAACCCCCACTCCTGAGCCAGCGAAGACAACAGAGGCTCTCTACACAATGGCAAAGGTGAAAGAGAACGACAGCGCCTCAAGTTGCTGGTCTGTAATCAATGGAAATGTTTACAACTTAACTAAATGGATTAACTCTCACCCTGGCGGAGCATCAGCAATTCGCGGTCTCTGCGGCACCGATGGCACTTCATCATTTAACGCTCGCCACCGTGGCCAGAGCAATCCAACATCAACACTTGCGGGATATCTCCTTGGCCCG
>JACCEC012047951.1_pt1 | contig 13355 bp, 10 predicted proteins | sample 7450121 | NCBI WGS metagenome assembly JACCEC01 (sample SAMN15323455, study PRJNA562643) | freshwater metagenome | isolation source: river surface water | place: USA:Blue River Watershed | collected 2017-08-18 | reverse complement strand
CAAAAGAGATAACTCCCCGTTAATTACTTTGGAAAGTTGCTCCATTTCTGGGTAATAGGTGAGTTCTGCTCCAGACTTCTTCAATTCTAGGTAGCTTTTCGCATTTTCCCAGATGTCATTCGCTTCTTTCATTGCCTTCTCTCCATCTTTCTTGATGTCTTCATCAGATCTTCTATCAAAGCGACCACGTCGACCTGAGCTCGGGAAGGTCATTGCTACTGCTTTGAAGCCACCATACATTTGGTCAGGCGTGTAGCCATTCAAGTTGATTAGGGCAGCAGTTCCTGGAAATAATCCTCCTGTAGGAACAGTCAATACCGTAGTAACTCCAGAAACGCGGGTAACTCCGATGGCTTCGGAATTGGGATTCACTGTGGTCAAGGCTTGCATGTTGGGCGTTACATTTCCTACATCCGCGTAATCCACTGTTTCAGGGACAGAACTTACCTCCACCAATCCCAAACGGGTGCCCCCGTCGATGATACCTGGGTAGATGAACATGCCTGTGCAATCAATAACTTCAGCACCTTCGCTAGAAAGACTGGCTCCCACTTGGGAAATTTTGCCATTCTCTAGCAGTACTGAAGTATTTTTAAGAGTGCCTTTGGTCACGGTGACCACAGTGGCATTCTTTAAGAGAAATTTTCCATTTCGAGGCTTTACAAACTCCCCGTCGATTTGGGCTACAGCCACTACCGGAAGGAGGGCTAGAAATGCAGCGCAAAAGCTTTTTAAAATTCGATTCATAGTTCTTGAATTTTCGGGGTGATTAATGTTTTTCTTTCGCAAATGCACCTTGAAATGCTTCAAAGTACTTATCTACATCCTGCATGCAGCGGTGAGCTTCCTCGTTTGCACGTAAGAAAATGGGCTCTACCATTTCAGTAGCAGCTACCGATAGACGTTGGTCATCTTTGTCGGCTTGGCGATCAAAATATTTAACACCATCCACAAAGGTCATTTGTGGGACTGCATAGGAAGAAAGGGGATGCCCTTCAAAGATGACTAAGTCTGCTTGCTTGCCTACCTCAATCGAACCTACTTTATCCTCGATTCCCAATTGCTTGGCAGGATTTAAGGTGATCATGGCGAGCGCTTCTTCGTCTGTCAAACCTCCATACCGCTGGGTTTTGCCAGCTTCATGGTACAAGTGACGGATCAATTCGGCAGAATCGGAATTTATTGAAGTGATTGCACCATTTTTCTGAAGAATCGCTGCATTGTAAGCAGTGGAGTAGTAAACCTCCATTTTGTAAGCCCACCAATCCGCAAATACCGAAGCACCCATGGTGTATTCAGCGATTTCAGGAGCTACTTTAAATCCTTCGTTGGTATGTTGAAACACTACCTTTTTGATCTTGAAATCCTTGATCACATTGATCAACATGTAGATTTCATCAGCACGATAGGAGTGGCAATGGATTATAATTTTTCCATCTAAGATATCAACTAGTGTCTGAAGACGTTCGCTGTAAGCAGGAGGGGTAACCGTATTGCCTTTTTGAGCCTTGGCAAGGGTGTATTTCTCCCAAGCCTTTTTATACTGAATCGCCTCGTTGAATCCATTTCTGATCACCGCTTCAACGCCCATTCGAGAACGAGGTTGGATGCCGTTGCCTCTGCCATGAACACGTGTTGGATTTTCACCCAACGCAAACTTGATCGTACGCGGAGCTTCCTGCATGATGATGTCTGCTGGATCTTCACTTCCCCAACGGTGCTTGAGGGTGGCATTCTGTCCACCCACTACATTCGCTGAGCCGTGCATGGCATGGGAAACAGTCACTCCACCAGCTAGTGCTCGGTAGATTCCTAAATCTTGAGGATTTACCACATCTTTCATGCGGACTTCTGAAGTGATCGGAGCAGATGCTTCGTTTACCACATCCAATCCCACGTGAGAGTGCGCATCAATAATGCCGGGCATCACGTATTTCCCAGTAGCATCGATTGCGCTAACTCCAGCAGGAGCGCTGAGGTTTTTGCCGATCTGGGTAATCACTCCATTTTGAACCAATACATCCGAAGATTCTAGGTTGCCTTTCGTAACCGTAAGTACGGTCGCATTTTTTATCAATACACTACCTTTCTGAACTTGTGCATGGGACATCCCAACACCCAATCCAAAAAATGCAGCAAGAATGTAAATGTGCTTTTTCATGTTTAGTTCGCTTGGCTAGGTGAAGAAAGTGTTGCTTTTACAGGGAAAGAACCCATTTGGGGTACAGATAGAGCGCCTTCCATGTTTTTACCATTGATTTCCCCTGAGATAGTTACCGTAAGGCTCATTCCACCTGCGGCTACATCAAATTCGAAACTGAGGGTTTTTCCAGTAAGGTTCGCATTTTTGATTGGAGCAGAGGCCTTCCCAGATCCTGAAGGATCGTCGTAAGTAATGCTTCCTCCCAATACTCCATTTTCTCGCTTCAAGGTGATTTCCCCACCTGAACTTCCAGCAGGAGTCTCAGAAGTGTATTCCCAAAGGCCTTCTACTGCTACTGTATTGGGTGCAGCTTCAGGTTTAGGGCTTGCAGGTTCAGCCTTTGCTGCCTTCTTTTTAACTTCGTAATCAAATACATACCCATCGGCAATCACATGCTTGATCTGGGTATCTTCATTGAATAGCGTATCTGTGGTTACTACCAAGTTGGCTAGTTTTCCTTTTTCAAGTGTCCCTGTCATTCCACTGATACCAAGAATTGCCGCTGGATTTGTAGTCAAAGCAGCTAAAGCCGCTTTTTCACTCAAACCATTTTCAATCATAGTTTTCAAAGTCTTTTGCACATCTGCTGCTTTTGCGTCTGCTGTGCTGAATCCAAACAAGATTCCTGCCTTTTCAAGTTGGGCAGCTAGCTTCAAAGCTTGGTCATAGGATTCTTTTACTCGTGCGTACTGAGCTTTGGTCGCTTCGGTAACACCATCTGCCTTTTGTGCTTTGATTGACTTGTCGTCAGGAACCTGCAACTTGATCAGCACCGGAGTGCCGGAAGATTTGATTACATCAATTACAGCTGCATAGTTTTCCAATCCTGTAAGTACCAATTTGAAACCCAATTCTTTCTGTAAGGCAATCGCACGTCGAATTTCAAGTTCAGAGCCAGCAGTAAATAGCACCGGAAGTTGCTTTTGTACCACCGGCATAAAAGCCGTATGCGTAGGGCTTGCCTGTGGTCTTTTGACACCAGAGTTAGCTGCAAACATCCGTTCGTGCTCGATTACCAAAGCGGTATTTTGGTAAATATCTCGAAACTTGGACATTACTCCAGCTAGTGTCGCTGGATACATGCCTCTCGAGCTTCTAAAATTTGCAGCAACAGCTGTGTTTACCTTTAAAAAATTATTTGTTTTCGGTTCACCCAAAAGCACAATGGCAGTTTTTCCAGGAAGCATACCTCCATCTGGAACCACTTGGCTCAAGGTGAATCCAGCTTTTCTCCAGTCGTCTACTTGAGTGCTAGCTGCAGAATAGGCGTCAGTAGCCATTCTCCAAGGCGTGATTCCTGCCACTTCATCGGGTGGGTTGGAAGAAACAAAATCCTTAGGACGTTCCACATCTTTGGGCTTTGTAATGCCCATAGTTCCTGCACCATCGATAAATCCTGGATAAACATAAAGTGAATCACCCGCGATTATTTTCGCTTCCTTAGGTAGTGTAAGTGCAGTACCTACTCCTAAGATCACTCCATCTTTGATGAGGATCGTGGCTTTACTACCTGGGTCTCCAGGTGCCTTAAATACTGTTGCGTTGGTAATGGCATAAGTGCTGGTTACCCTACGTTTGCCCGAAGGATCACTTTGCGCCAAAGCAGCCTGGCTGAGCCATCCTGCTACCAACAATCCCAGCATTCCTGCCTTTAAAAATTGTTTGTTCATGCTTGAATTGGTTAAACTTTAGTAAGCAAACTACAAATTGCAAGAAGAGTTCTTGCAAACATTATTTTTAGAATCCATTTTAAAGGATTAGTGGTCCAATAGCAGGGTAAGAATTAGAATTCAGGTGATGGCTATCGGTACCAATTGAATATCAAAAATAGAACTTCAAGCCAATTCCCCAAGTCAGTTTACTAATTTCAGTTTTCTAGTTCATCTTGTAAGCAGTAGTAAGTCAAACTTAAGGCCTTGTTTCTCGTTTAGTAACTAAATTTATCACCATGAATACACACAAATTGCTTCCCAAAACAGAATTGAATTGCCCTCAAGGAATGGAACTACTCTTCTTGGGAGGAGGCTGCTTTTGGTGCACGGAAGCTGTTTTCTTGCGATTAGAGGGCGTAATAGAGGTGGTACCTGGTTATGCGGGTGGGATTGTGGCGAATCCAACCTATGAAGCCATCTGTACTGGGACTACAGGTCATGCTGAGGTGATTCAGGTGACCTTTGATCCCCAAATAATTAGTCTTGAAACCATATTGGCGGTTTTTTGGGCAACACATGACCCCACTACCCTAAATCGTCAAGGAGCAGATGTAGGACCTCAGTATCGTTCTGCAGTTTTTTATACGGATGCAGCGCAAGGCAAAAAATCACTGACTCTAAAAGAAGAATTGAATCAATCAGGGGTATATGCCAATCCTATCGTAACTGAAATTACTCCATTTACAAATTTTTATCCGGCAGAGCAGTACCATCACAACTACTATGCTTTGCATGGACAGCAACCCTATTGTCAGTTTGTCGTTCGTCCTAAGGTGGAAAAACTACAACAACTTTTTGGAGAGCTTTTACTTAAAAACTGAAAAAATATAGATCTCTAATTGCTCTAAAGTTGTTCTGATTTGTAAAAATCGAATTCCTACCAAAGAGTAACGGTTGATTTGTTGGTATCAATCCCGAAAAAAATAGTAATTTTGAAGAATTTATCCCTTTGGTACTCCAAAGAGATTTGGAAAACTTACAGCTTTTAGTAGGTAAACTATGTAAGGGATAGGTAAATCGAATCACCATAAAGTCAGCTTACCTAATTTTTAGCTTTCACCAACTAGCCAACCAAAGGACTTATGATCAGAACTAGAGCACAAGAATCCAGAGCAGCAATTGAGCGTTTGTACATCACGATGCGCCATCTTTTTAATCGAGGAAGCTACAAACCCATGGGAGTGTCTGGTGAAGGATTAATTCAGGCTTTAATGGTCCTTAGCCCAGAGATTTATGGGAAGTTAACCGATCCAGAAAAAATAGAATTAGATGGTTTGCTCTATGTCATGGAACGCCTTCCAAAAGGCATAGAAGAGTGTCGATTTGTACGCTTGATTAGTAGAGAGGGATACGAAACATCTCACCTAAAACCGATCGTGCCTCCACGTAGAAAGCGTAACTGCTATCGCTTAGATGAACAGATCATGTATGTAGAGATGACTCGCGGAAGATCAGATATTTATGATATTCTTACGCACCTCACATTTCTCTACATTGAGTCTCGAAAAATTCAACAAAATAGCACCGATCCCAAAGGAAAAATCTCTTCCAATTGGAAGATGTTGGAGGAATTTGTGAAGAAGGAAAAATTGGGTGAGGAGTTGGAAATTGAAAGTGCGGCTGCCTACCTAAGTCATATTATTGGCAGAACCTACGAGGAGACGTTACATGCCGTACAGAAGTTTGCCGAAAGCAGCAATTCCAATAGTCTTTTTTCCATTGTTTACCACTTGGGCAAGTTGTCCATGGAAGAATCGATTCAGGGCTTGGATCGAGAAATAAGTTTTTCAGCTACACTCCGTGAGCGTGTAGGCCATCACGTATATGGGGAACTATGGGCCAACCGAATCAAGGAAGCCTTGTTGGATCGAAACCTAATCCATCGTCCGATTCACATTATCTCGGCCAATTTGCATAGTGTGGTGAATACCATTTATGCCCATCAAGCGCTTGGGTCAGGAAGTTTTGAAGAAATCGAACAAGTAGCCACCGAAATTTCCATCAAATCCAAGAACAATCAAGGAAAGAAAATATGGGCTTATGCTGAAAAGCACGGGTTTGTGGATCTTCCCGATGAGTCGGGAACCAATATCGGAGCGCAACTCATTGATACGGCATTAATGGAAGTGAATTCCCTAATTCCAGGTGTCATTTTGCCCAAGGAAAAGGAAAAAAGACCGGTATTTGTGGTGATGGATTACGCCTTCGGTGAACAAGCCTACGAATGTTTCGATGAGTTGCTCAAGCCGTACACCAAAGATGGGGTAAAATACCCCTTGAATGTGGTATCCACCTCAATTATGGGGAAAGCGGGAATTCTCCACGGAGGAAAGGGAGATTTGATGGTGCCTACGGCGCACGTTTTTGAAGGAACAGCAGATAATTATCCTTTCCGAAATGAATTGAAAAAGTCGGATTTCAAGGGCTATGGATTAGGAGTGTATGCAGGGTCGATGATTACCGTGTTGGGAACTTCCCTACAGAACCGAGATATCTTAACCTACTTTATGGAATCTTCTTGGAAAGCCGTAGGTCTTGAGATGGAGGGAGCACATTACCAAAAAGCGATTCAATCTGCATCCAAAATACGTGCGAATATCCGATCCAATATCAAGGTGCTCTATGCCTACTATGCCTCGGATAACCCCTTGGAGACGGGTAGCACGCTCGCTTCTGGTGCCTTGGGGATGGATGGGGTACGACCTACTTACCTGATCACCTACAAGATCTTAGAGAAATTATTCAACTAATTCAGAACACGCTATCCAAGTCTCGTTAGACTGGGATTTTTTATTTTTTGTTCTCCACTCGTGTTGAATGCAGTAGTTCCAGCCTCCAGCCTTCGCTGGTCCGAATAGCAGAAGCACTTTCAAGCCAATATACTTCTCGAGGTGCAGTTCCTTCCTTTGTAAATGTTGCCCAATTGTGATAAGCCACCCAGGCTCTTTCTCCAAAAACTTCCGTTTTAATAAATTCGAATCGATTGGTGCGCGTTACTGGATTGGGATTTTTGCTTCGATCTTCGAGGTAGGTTTTGATAAAGTCCATGTCCCAAACTTCTCCTTGTTCCAGCAACAAAAAATCAGGAGTGTAAAAGCGGTCTAGCAATTCCGCCTGGTAGCCAGAAAATAAAGAATCAAAAGAATCCTGAATGAGTTGCTGAATTTCCTGGGCATCATTTGGTTTAGTTGAATTTTGTGCCAGCGCTTTGATTTGAAAAATTAAGGAAAGGATGAAGATTAAGTAGATTTTTTTCATTTGAAGAGGATGATGATGTCTTTGGAAGTAAATTCTACCTGATTGCTAATTCAGGGTAGAGTGGGTTTAAAATTAAGGTAAGAAAAAGTATAGGCACAAAAAAAAGTCAGCGGAGCGCTGACTTTTTAATAAGGGTGAAGTAGAACTTACTTAGGTAAAATTACACCTTCTACCACGTGAACTACGCCATTGCTTCCAGCTAGGTCAGCAGCAATTACTTTTATTCCGTTGATGGTTACTACGCCGTTTTTGATGGCTACAGTCAATTCTTGACCATTCAAAGTTGCGACTTTCTGGCCATCCGTCAATTGGCTAGACAACACGTTGCCTGCTACCACATGGTAAGTAAGGATAGAAGTCAATTTCTCTTTGTTTTCAGGCTTCAATAGATTTTCTACTGTTCCTGCTGGCAAAGCTGCAAAAGCGGCATTGGTAGGAGCAAATACAGTAAATGGGCCTGTTCCGCTCAAGGTTTCTGCAAGACCAGCGGTAGTTACTGCAGTTACAAGGGTCGTGTGATCAGAAGATCCAACTGCGATGTCTACGACAGTGTTGGAAACCACTTCCTCAACCACTACTGTAGAATCAGCAGTTTCTTCAGCTTGTTCTTTAGGAGCAGTACAACTTACAATGCTAGTGGCCGCGAAGGCTACAAGTGCTAGGGATACTAATTTGAATTTTTTCATTGGTCTAGTTTTTTTTAGTGTTTACAGATACCAAACTAGAAACCTAGAAATAAGTTTAAAATAAAAAGAAAATCAGAGAGTTAGAATAAAAAAAAGCCCTCTGTTTTTTGTGATGACAGAGGGCTGATTTTATTCAATATCCTGATTTCAAAGGTGGAGGGCCATCTGGCACGATTCCTTTGTAGACATAGTCTCCTTTCTTTTGCTTGAATTCTGCTTTGATTTCGTTACGCAAGGTTTCGTTTTGATAGAGGTCTACCATGGTCATCGCTAGAGCCTTGGAAGCATAGCCCATGCCCTTATGGCCTATAGACATGCCTACTGAAGCTACTACTGCCCAGGAGTGCCAAGGTGTCCCGGTAGGGGCCACAGTGGCTCCCATACGGATAGTGGGTACGACCCAACTCACATCCCCAACATCCGTGCTGCCGCCCATGCTGTGTTCCTGTGTTTCTTCCATGGGTTTGATTTCAGAAATCACACCCACTTGTGGCTTGCCATTTGCTTCCTGAATTTTTTTGGCAAATGCTTGTTCCTCTTCGGTGTAAGAAATTGCTCCCAAGGATTCAATGTTTTTTTGCATGATGGCCGAACCAGTACGGTTTACCAAAATTTCATGTACGCCCGACACCAAAGTGATTTTATGGTCTACATTGGCCATGATAGCCGCACCGGAAGCCATTTTCTCCACTTGCTTCCAAACAGGCAATAAGCCTTCTCTGCTCGTGTCACGTACCCGAACCCACAATCTGCTGTAATCTGGTACCACGTTTACTACTTTTCCACCGTCTTGAATATGGTAGTGAATGCGAACGGTAGGCTTGATGTGCTCTCTGTAGTAGTTGATTCCATTGGTGTACAATTCAAGGGCGTCGGAGGCAGATCTTCCATTCCAAGGATCACCTGATGCATGCGCAGTTTGGCCGTTAAATTCCACTAAGAAGTCCACCAAGGCCAAGCCTTTTTGAACTTCAGTCTTGGTTTCATCGGCAGGGTGCCAGTCCATCATGATGTCTACATCATCCATCAAGCCTGCACGGATCATCCAAAGCTTTCCGAAATACTTTTCTTCTGCAGGAGTTCCATAGAATCGGATGGTTCCTTTAAGTTGACCGGAGGCGATCAGGTTTTTGATTGCTGAAGCAGCTCCCAAGGAGGCTACGCCAAAAAGGTTGTGTCCGCAACCGTGACCTGGAGCTCCAGCATGAAGTGGACTTTTAAAAGGAACTTTGTTTTGCGATAGACCAGGGAGACCATCAAATTCACCCATAATGCCGATAATTGGAGTGCCAGAACCGTATTCTGCTACGAAAGCAGTAGGAATTTCTCCTACACCTCGAGTGACTTTAAAGCCTAACTTTTCAGCGTAAGCCGATAGTGCCGCAGATGACTGTGTCTCTTGGAATGCGATTTCTTCAAAAGACCAGATCTTATCACTGAGTTCGGTCATGTCTGCAAATTGTGCGTCAATACTTTGCTGAACCGACTGCTTGAGAGGATCTGCTTTGGGTGATCCTTTTTTTTGTGCCAGGATTGGGTTGCCAATCGCTAGGAGAACAAGTAGGAGGAATGAACTTCTTTTCATTTGTAAACGGGAATAGGGCTGAAATTGAATAAGTAATATAAGAAGGGTTTTGGATTCCCTAAAATTTAATTGATGAGAGGTAGTGTTCCGCTTGGATTTGAGGACTTGGAGGTGATACATTTAAGCGATAGAAACGATGCTAACTAACTAATTGCCGGGAATTATGAATTTCCACTTTTTTTCTGACTTTGAGTCAATGAGTAAGCGGGGCTTTGAATGGATCAAAGAAGCAGTGGATAAAAAGCCCAATCTTTTATTCTGTGTGGCCAGTGGTGGATCTCCTTCGGGGAGCTATGCTAAGCTTTCGGCCTACAAGGAGCAGCATCCTGATTTTGGCTCAGCCCTGCGGGTAATAAAATTGGACGAATGGGGTGGGCTTGAAGCCAATTCTCCCTTTACTTCTGAATTAGATGTGCAACGGAAGTTTGTGCAGCCCATGGGAATTTCACCGGATCGTTACTGGACTTTGGACCCCTACACTCAGGATCCGGAAGGAGAATGTGCAGCAATGGAGCAGGTATTGGAGCGAGAAGGTCCCTTAGATATTTGCATTTTAGGTATTGGAGTGAATGGGCATATTGCATTGAATGAACCAGGGGAGGAACATCAGCTGCCCTTTCATGTATGCCAACTTGCAGAATCGACTTTAGCCAATGGCATGCTGAAAACCTTGCAGCAGCCTCCCAGTTTTGGAATGACGATAGGCCTTCGAGGAATCTTGCAGTCCAAACTCATCTTACTTTTTGTGGCAGGTTCGGGCAAAAAAGAGGCTTTTGAGCAGTTGAAACTACAGCAAGTCCGAAGTCAATTTCCTGCTTCTTTCTTGTGGTTGCATCCCAATGTGCAGGTACTGGTGGATCAAACAGCAGTTTAAACCTTCACTAGCTATATTTATGTGTTTGATAGCGAAGGAGATACTTGCCTTTTATTAAAAAAATAAAGTTGATTTATTGCGGATAAGTTCCGTTTTTCTACCTTTGCACCACTTCAAAAGTGAAGGAAAACGGAGTGGTAGTTCAGCTGGTTAGAATGCCTGCCTGTCACGCAGGAGGTCGCGGGTTCGAGTCCCGTCCATTCCGCATCGATTTAAAGTACCGAAGATGGATTCGTTCGTCTTTTTAATTAGGTAAGTTTCTTCTTACCGTCACTAACCTTGGAGTGGTAGTTCAGCTGGTTAGAATGCCTGCCTGTCACGCAGGAGGTCGCGGGTTCGAGTCCCGTCCATTCCGCTTTAAAGTCCCTAAGAAATTGGGGACTTTTTTGTTTTTGCTTGGTTTGATAGTTAATCACTTTCTGTTTATCCAAGCTGAAAGTTCAGTTTATCTGATTCCTTTTCCCTCAAAAATTCCATCGGGGATAAAGACTTATCCTTATATTTGTTCATCAAAAATTTACGGAAATGGTCTTAGAATTTGAAAAACCCATTGCTGATTTAGAGCAAAAGTTGCAGGAGATGAAAGAGTTGGCGAAGGGGAGAAACATCGACCTAAGCAAAGATATTGACTCCTTGGAGGGTAAAATTTTGGCATTGAAAAAGGAAACCTTTGCAAACTTGACGCGCTGGCAGCGGGTACAACTTTCGAGACACGCAGATCGGCCGTATGCCTTAGACTATATCTACGAGATCACCAATGATTTTATTGAATTGCATGGTGATCGTAGTGTCAAGGACGACAAGGCAATGATTGGTGGATTAGGAGATATAGATGGCCGTACCGTCCTTTTTATTGGACAGCAAAAAGGCAGAAATACAAAGCAGCGTCAAGAGCGGAATTTTGGTATGGCTAATCCAGAGGGATACCGGAAGGCACTCCGTCTGATGAAAATGGCCGAAAAATTCAATAAGCCTATCATTACACTTATTGACACACCGGGTGCTTTCCCAGGTTTAGAGGCAGAAGAAAGAGGTCAGGGTGAGGCCATTGCACGAAACATCAAGGAGATGTTTATGCTGAAAGTTCCGGTGATTTGCATCATCATTGGTGAAGGTGCATCCGGTGGTGCTTTGGGAATTGCCATTGGAGATAAGGTGTACATGTTGGAAAATACCTGGTACTCCGTGATATCACCCGAATCTTGTTCTTCCATTTTGTGGAGGTCTTGGGACTACAAAGAGCAAGCCGCAGAAGCACTTAAGTTGACAGCCACAGATATGAAATCCAATGGTTTGGTTGATGGAATCATTCCAGAACCACTTGGAGGAGCACACAAAGATCTCAAAGGAATGGCAAAAACACTGAAGCAGGTGATTAACCAAGCCCTAAAGGAATTGGATGCCATCGAAGCCGAAGAACGAATTTCCCAGCGCATCGATAAATTCTGTGCGATGGGCGTGGTGGTTGAGTAAGAGTTTTGACTTTCTTGATTCCCTTTATAGTGCCTTTTTGAGAGCCATTAATGAGTTCTTGGGCATTTATCTCAGCGAAATAAATCGTTTACATGGAGCTTTTCACCGTAGATACAGGATTTTTTAAATTGGATGGAGGGGCCATGTTTGGTGTGGTACCCAAGTCCATTTGGTCTCGTACCAATCCTGCCGATGAAAATAACCTCTGCACCTGGGCAATGCGCTGCTTACTCGTTTCGGAGGGAAATCGATTGGTTCTAATCGATACTGGCATAGGTGATAAGCAAGATGCCCGCTTCTTTTCGCATTACTACCTGCACGGAGATGCAAGCCTAGAGAAAAGTTTACGTCAACTCGGAGTCCATCCAACCGACATTACCGATGTGTTTTTGACACATCTACACTTTGACCACTGCGGAGGAAGTGTAAAGTACGGGTCCCATGGACAATACGAATTGACCTTCCCAAGAGCCAAGTACTGGACCAATCAAGACCACTGGAACTGGGCTACCACTCCAAATCCACGAGAAAAAGCCTCTTTTTTGGAAGAAAATATTCTCCCTTTGCAGGAGCATGGAGTTTTAGAGTTTTTTGATCTTTCCAAAAAATCCCTTTTTCCAGGTTTTGATTTTCTTACCATGGATGGGCATACGGATAAGCAAATGCTTCCCAAACTTCAATACAAGGGCCAAACACTCGTGTTTATGGCAGACTTGCTTCCTTCAGTAGGCCACCTACCCATTCCCTATGTAATGGGATACGATACCCGTCCCTTGCTCACATTGCAGGAAAAGCAGGCGTTTTTGGAAGAAGCGGTGCGAGAAAACTACATTCTCTTTTTTGAGCACGATGCGAGCAACGAGTGCTGTACTGTAAAAATGACGGAAAAAGGAGTGCGTGTAGACCAAACGTTTCGATTAGATGAACTCTAAGCCGAGCATTGGTCTGGCCCTTTCTGGAGGAGGGGTAAGAGGGATTTCCCATCTCGGAGTGCTCAAAGCACTCAATGAGGCTGGAATTTTTCCAAATCAAGTCAGTGGTAGTTCGGCTGGTGCCATCGTTGGGGCCATGTATTGTCAAGGCTACAGCCCAGACGAGGTGCTGAAAATCATAATTGAAACCAACTACTTCAAGTTACTCCGTCCAGCCATTTCATGGAAGGGCTTGTTTAATTTGGATAGTTTGGCGCAACTCCTGAAAACCTACTTGCCACACAATGATTTTGCTGCTTTAAAAACAAACCTAATTGTGGCTGCTACAGATATTGGTAAGGGTGAGGTGGTCTACTTTAATTCCGGCAAGTTGATCGATCCAATCCTGGCTTCTTCTTGTATTCCCGGCATGTTTGAGCCTATTTTTTACGATTCCCGCTACCTGGTAGATGGGGGAGTGTTGAATAATTTGCCCGTGGAACCATTAAAAGGAAAAAGTGATCTTTTGATTGGGGTCAATTGCAATCATTTACCCGAACTAGGGAAGGTACGAAACGTAAAAAATCTACTCGAGCGGGCCGTCATGATGAATTTAAATTTCAATGTATATACCCGAAAAGGGGCCTGTGATT
>JACCEC010727727.1_pt1 | contig 13357 bp, 9 predicted proteins | sample 7450121 | NCBI WGS metagenome assembly JACCEC01 (sample SAMN15323455, study PRJNA562643) | freshwater metagenome | isolation source: river surface water | place: USA:Blue River Watershed | collected 2017-08-18 | reverse complement strand
TGCCATGCTCATCATGACCGTGACGGCAATGCCGCACTAAACATCAGGAACGAAGGCATCAGAATTAAGAATAAAGGCGGTGGGAACCCCGTCTCTGCTGAGGGAGCCTGTGTAAGACCTGCTCATTCTCGAATGGGAAGGCATCGGGCTGAGAAATCAGAAGCCATCACTTACTCGTAGAGAAGTGATGGTAGTTCACGAATGTTGTCTAGGCTCCTGTGAGGAGCCTGATGGAGTGATAGGAGGAATTGAAACTTAGTTTTAAGTCGCTGTAAATTCCTCACCATAACCTTCTTCACCGTGTTCGTTAACATCCATATAAGACCTAAATTAAGCTCGTACTCAGAACAATTTTTAATACGGTTAGAGATGTGGAATATATTTAATAAATTCCTATTATTAACCTTCCTCAAACCTAAAAGTAGGGTGCGTGCGGCTTCGCCTTACGCACCGTCTTGCTGTGAACAAGGTAACTATTGCCAAATTTCTGTTAAATCTAATATAAATCCGGGTAAGATATCTTCACCAGATAAACTTGAAGGTTGTTCTAAAGTTTCTATATTCTGATTTTGTCGATAAATACTAACGGTTTGATGCTTACGGTCAATTAACCAACCTAAACACACCCCATTTTCAATATATTCTTCCATTTTCTCTTGCAGGGTTTTTAAACTATCCGTTTTAGACCGTAATTCTATGACAAAATCTGGGCAAATTGGGGCAAAACTGGCTTGTTGTTCAGGAGTAAGTTGTTGCCATCGCTCTTGACGTATCCAAGCTGCATCGGGAGAACGATCGGCACCATTAGGGAGGTGAAACCCCGTAGAAGAATCAAAGGTTTTTCCCAATTTTGTTTGATGATTCCAGAACCATAATTGTCCGTTAATATCTGAATTTTTAGCTCCGGTATCACTTCCAGTGGGAGGCATAACAATTAATTCTCCAGTAGCCGTGCGTTCTAATTTTAAATCTCGGTTGGCGATCGCAATTTCTATAAATTGTTCAGGAGTAACAATTAATTGAATTGTTGCGGGAATATTAACAGGTAATATAGAAGAAGATAATCCCATAATTTTATCCTCAAGCTTAAATTTATATTATAAACCCCCCTAAAATACAAAAAGGGGGGGTAGTCGAGCAATTCAGAAGTTAAGATTACTTCCGTTTGGTAATAACAGGAGAGGTTGTCAAATTGGCAACGGTTTTAGTTTTCACCAAGACATTTTTAAACATGGGGCTGTGGGTAATAGAATCCGATGATAACGTAAATAACGGATTCGATAAAATCCCGGCTAAAGATGTTGCCACTAAGGTTAACACTAAACCCACTTGTAGAGGACGCATTCCGGGTAAATTCCATTGAATAGCCGGATAATTTTTCACCACGTCGGACATTTCTTGGGGTTCTTTGACCACCATCATTTTCACAACGCGAATGTAATAATAAATCGAGACAACACTGGTAACTAACCCGACTAAAACAAGGCCATATAACCCCGCTTGCCAACCTGCCCAAAACAGATAAATTTTGCCAAAAAATCCAGCTAAGGGAGGAATCCCGCCCAAGGATAATAGACAAATACTTAAACCCAGGGTTAATAGAGGATCTTTTTGATATAACCCACTATATTCACTAATTTGATCCGTTCCCGTTCTCAAAGAGAAGAGAATCACACAAATAAAGCCCCCTAAGTTCATAAACAGATAAATCAACAGGTAAAATACCATGCTGGAATATCCCGCTTCGGTTCCGGCTATTAACCCAATCATCACAAACCCAGCTTGAGCAATGGAGGAATAAGCTAACATCCGTTTCATGCTGGTTTGAGCCAGCGCCACTACGTTTCCTAAGATCATACTCAGGAGAGCTAAAGCGGTGAACACAAACCGCCATTCATCAGCAACGGAGGGGAAAGCGTTAATTAATAAGCGAATGGCTAAAGCAAACCCGGCGGATTTGGAACCAACGGATAAAAATGCCACAACCGGGGTCGGTGAACCTTCGTAAACGTCCGGCGTCCATTGGTGGAAGGGAACGGCCGAAATTTTAAAGGAAATTCCAGCAATAACGAAAACTAAAGCAATAACAACGCCTAAAGATTCACCGTTTGATTGAGCTAAAACGTTGGCAATTTCGGTTAAATTGGTTTTGCCTCCTGACAGTCCATATAATAGGGATAAACCATAGAGAAATACGGCGGAACTGGCAGCCCCAATTAACAGATATTTCAATGCGGCCTCGTTGGAACGGGGGTCACGTTTGGTATATCCTGTTAATAAATAAGAGGAGATACTCAAGGTTTCTAACGCCACAAAAATAGTGACTAATTCATTCGCCCCGGACAGAAACATCGCCCCTAAAGTTGCAGTTAATAGAATGGCGATAAATTCCGCTAAGGCGGTTCCCGTCTGTTCAACGTAGCGGATGGACATTAAAATGGTGACGGCTGAAGACAGGGCAATAATTCCCCGAAATACAATACTTAAAGCATCACCATTAAAACTGCCTAAAAAGGCGATGGTATTGGTCGTATCCCATTGAGTGTATAACACCCCAACGGAAATTAATAAACCTGCGATCGCTGCATAGGGTGTCCATTGGGAAGATTGACTCCGCCCGACAATTAAATCCCCGACTAACACTACCAAGAGGGTGATGATCACAATCCCCTCTGGCCCAATAATCCCAGCGTTCAACTGCGCTGCAAGAGTCGAAAAATCCATAGCCTAACCTAAATGGATAGTATCGTTTACAACGAATTGGATTTTGAGAGGTCTTCTAAACTCCCAATTTCCAATCCTTTGACCGTTTCTTAACATAACTTCAAGGATACCAGAGAGGGTTAGCTGTTGATTGAGCGAACCCTGTTAGAATCACTTCTCCCCGACTTCTGGTGTTGCCAACATCGCTTCACCATAACTCAGCAACAGATCAAGACGAGTTTGAATTTGGCTGAGGCGGGTGTTGAGGGTGGTTGATTGATGGGAAGCTTGCAGAAATTTTAGATCCATTTCTAAGAGTCGGATCTGTTTATGGGTTTCGGTTAAATAGGATTGAATTTTAGACTCAACCAGGAAATCAAAATCACTAGCGTTGATCTCCATAATTTGGGTTTGAAAGGTGATTTTTAGTTGTTGAAAGCTTTGTTTTAAGTTGGGTTGATCCAGTGGGACTGAACTCAAGGTGGTGTAAAGCTGTTTTAAGGAATTTTGGAACTCCGTGATCACTTGGTGCGTAGATTTTGATAACATCTTGTTAAGAAATTTGTCTATATTATTAAATAATAGACAAAGATTTAGGCTTCATTCTGTCGAGATTTGGCAAAATCCGACTGGACTATCCCCAAGACGAAATGCTGATTTTTAGGGCGATTCGCGGTTGGTGATGTTGTTCAAACCTGCACTTGGGAGCAGGTTAAGCTGATCTTAAAAGAATGCTATGGTTCTATCAAGCCCTGTTCACTCTCAGGAGTGAAGGGGGCGGATAGTTGCAGATTAACGCCGTGAAACTCACCCGTTTCATCGGGTAGGCTGTATCCTTTGTTATTTGTATAAATTAATACATAAATCTCATCTCAGCCTGATTTTTGACCTGTATTATTACCTATTAGGTGTAACGATGATGAATACTCAAACCCTTGCCAAAAGTGACTTTAATTATGATTGCAGCATTCCTGATTGGCTGCAACAGTGTATGGAGATGTCTAATTCTCTTGTCAAATCGGATACCTCGGTTGTCAGCAAGAATGATTTAATTGTGCGGGCGTTTCAATTTGCCTACCAATTACACCAAGGACAGTATCGCAAATCCGGGGAACCTTATATTAATCATCCCATTGCCGTAGCGGGTTTATTGCGCTATTTAGGGGGGGATTCGGCAATGGTAGCGGCTGGTTTTCTCCATGACATTATTGAAGATACGGATGTCACTCCAGAAGAACTAGAACAGAATTTTGGCGGAGAAGTTCGCCATTTAGTCGAAGGTGTGACCAAACTATCTAAATTTAACTTTTCTAACACCACAGAACGTCAAGCTGAGAACTTCCGACGAATGTTTTTAGCGATGGCAAAAGATATCCGCGTGATTGTGGTAAAACTGGCTGACCGACTTCATAATATGCGAACATTGGATTTTCTTCCTGAACATAAACAGCGCAGTATTGCTTTAGAAACCCGTGAAATTTTTGCTCCTTTGGCGAATCGTTTAGGGATTGGTCGGTTTAAATGGGAATTAGAGGATTTATCCTTTAAATATTTAGAGTCAGAAGCTTACCAAAATATTAAAGAATTAGTGTCAGATCGACGGGTGATTCGGGAAGAAAAATTAGCCGAACTTGCCCAAGTTTTACGAGAAAAACTAGAAAAAGGTGGCATTAAATGTTATGAGGTGAGTGGACGTCCAAAACATCTGTATGGCATTTATAAAAAAATGCAGCAGAGGCAAAAACAATTTCATGAAATTTATGATATTGCGGCGTTACGAGTGATCGTTGAAACCAAAGAAGAATGTTATCGTACCTTAGCCATTGTTCATGATGCCTTTCGCCCTATCCCTGGACGCTTTAAAGATTATATTGGATTGCCGAAACCGAATCGGTATCAGTCCTTACATACGGGCGTAATTGGGAATACGGGAAGACCCGTTGAAATTCAAATTCGGACGGTGGAAATGCACCATATTGCTGAATATGGGATTGCGGCTCATTGGAAGTATAAGGAAAAAGGCAATTCAAATACCGGTCAAGTCACCGGAATGGATGAAAAATTCACCTGGTTACGGCAATTATTAGAATGGCAAAGTGATTTAAAAGATGCCAAAGAATATCTCGAAAGCGTTAAAAGTAATTTAGAGTTTGATGATGTTTATGTGTTTACCCCAGAAGGGGATGTGATGGCTTTAACTCATGGGGCGACTCCCGTTGATTTTGCCTATCGAATTCATAGCGAGGTGGGAAATCATTGTAAAGGAGCTAAAGTTAATGATCGAATTGTTCCTTTAGATACCCCCTTAAAAAATGGGGATATTGTGGAAATATTAACCCAGAAAAATATTCGCCCTAGTTTAGATTGGTTGAATTTTGTTAAAACCAGTGCGGCTAAAAACCGAATTCGTCAATGGTATAAGCGCTCGCACCGAGATGAAAATATTGCACGGGGACGAGAATTATTAGAGAAAGAAATGGGCAAAAATGGGTTTGAATCTTTTCTCAAATCCGAACCTATGATGGCTGTCGCCAAACGATGTAATTATCATAGTGTGGATGATTTATTAGCCGCTTTAGGTTATGGGGAAATCACCTTAAGTTTAGTGGTCAATCGTTTGCGAGATGTGGTTAAATCTCAAAGTCAAGTTCAACCGATTTCCCAAGAACTCACCACTACTTCTTTACAAGTTCCCCATCTTGCTTCTAATTGTCCTCTTCCTTCTTCTTCTTTGAGTAATTCTCCGATTATGGGAGTTGAAGGTTTACTTTATCATATTGCGGGGTGTTGTAATCCAATTCCTGGGGAACCGATTATTGGGGTTGTAACCCGAACAAAAGGCATTTCTATTCATCAGCAAGGATGTTCTAATACGTTAATGGTGGAAGGAGAACGCTTAGTCCCGGTGAGTTGGAATCCTAACTATCAAAGTGGTGGTCGCCCTCAAACTTATGCTGTTAATATTTCCATTGAAGTGTTAGATCGAGTGGGAGTTTTGAACGATATTTTATCCCGTTTGAAAGATAATAATATTAATGTTTGTAGCGCCCAAGTTAAGACGTTTCCTGATGCACCTGCGTTGATTGAATTGGGAATTGAAATTTGCGATCGCGAACAATTTGAAAGAACTTGCACTCAGGTTAAAAATATTAGTGATGTGTTAAGTTTGCGTCGAATTAATAGTAAATAAAACAGTCTTGAAAACCCGGTTTTTTCAAGAAACTGGGTTTTTTTCTTCAAGAAACTGGTTTTTTTATAAAAACGTATATTTAGAATAAACCGCAGCTTGTCCACAGCGTTGATTTTGTTCATCTAAAACATTCCAGATTAAAACATCTTCAATTAAGAAACGTCTGCCACTGCTAGAAATTCTGACTCCTTGATAATTTCTCACAAATCCGTGAGTTTCTGTTTCTGATAATAAACGATTTCGGTCTTCCTGCGCTATGGGTTCAGCCGTTTTTCGAGAAGGCATTTGGGTTAATTCTTCCCAAGTTAACTCCCACATTTCTAAAGCTTTTTGATTGCCATAATTAAAAATTGGATCAGGTTCAATGCCATGGGAAACTAACACAAATGGCGCATAAAATAATTCCTCTGTAATGGTTTCAGGGGTTCCTTGAACGTCTAACAAAGGTGCTCCAGTCCAATATTGATAACTCCTTAACAGACGTTGAGTCTGCAGAATAATAGTCTTTTTTTTCCAAGGTAAAATCATAGGATTTATAACTAATTTCAGCTAAGGTTCTTGATCAAATTTATCTATCCTCGTGGAGCAAGGGGACTCCCGGTAAACTGTACTGTTCGTTCGCAAGCTCAGGACGAAATGAATTGTCACCAGAAAAATTTGTTAAGTTAGATTGAACCCTGAAAATTTATCCAATTCATTATAACATAAAAACCTTTATTTTATTAATAGATAAATTGTTGGATTCATTAAAATCAGGTTAGGGTCGCTATAAAGCATTATTAACGGATCAAAATTATATAAATTTTATCTGGGATGATAGAGCGTTGTGCGATCGCTTTTTGTTAAACTGCAAAAACCCCATTGCTTCAAGAAACCCGGTTTTTAATCCCCAATTTTATATTGATTTTATCATGCTTTAGCCAGTTTTGAGAGTGCGCTACACTGAAATTAAACATTTAGGGTTAACTCAATGTATCCACTGTTAACAGGAAAATTAAAGGTAGAACGCTTAACGGTTTCCATTGCTAATTTACCCCCTCAATTAAAGGGGATTAGAATAGTACAGATGTCTGATTTTCATGATAATGGATTAAGATTATCTAAAAAATTGTTACAAGAAGCGATCGCTGTCACCAATGCAGCCAAACCTGATTTAATTGTATTAACAGGGGATTATGTCACTCATGATCCAAAACCGATTACTCAATTGACCGCCTACCTCAAACAATTATCCAGTAAATCAGGAATTTATGCCGTTTTAGGCAACCATGATCATTATTATTATCATTCTAAAAAATTGGTGACTGAAGCTTTAAATAAAATTGGAATACAGGTACTGTGTAATCAAATTGTTTATCCTTTGGGTTCAGAAATTGCCTTAGTTGGGTTAGGAGATTTAAAATCAAAACAATTCCAACCTCTACCTTTAATGAATACCTTAGATGAAACCATTCCAAGAATTATTTTAACCCATAACCCGGATACTGCCGAAATCTTAAAGCAATGGCGAGTTGATTTACAACTATCCGGTCATACTCACGGCGGTCAAATTGTACTCCCTAAAATTGGAGCACTTCCTTCTTTTTTACCGATATTCCGTCGCCACATTCCTAAACTTTTATGGCGGTGGATTCCTTATATTTCTGAGTGTAAATCAGTTTATAAAAATTGGAATTGGGCATCAGGATTACATCAAGTTGGGGAGAATTATCTCTATGTAAATCGAGGTTTAGGAACCTATTTACCTGGACGTTGGAATTGCCCGCCAGAAGTGACGGTGATTACATTAAAATAGGCAAACAGGTCAAACTAGGAAATAAAAATCGTTATATTCTGATAGTGTCCGTGTCCTCGCTCCCTAGAATATTACCTATTGCAAGAGTACCCATTGCAAGAGTGACTATCGAAGAAATTGCGATCGCTTGGGCCAAAATATCCTCAATAAACGTCTAGGCTTGAAGTCCAACAGACCCGGTTTTGAGTTTACCTTTGAAGCTGGGAAGCTTGACTGAAGGGAGATGTAGCGATTTTAGAAAAAAATTTGGAAAAAGACTTGCATAAATAAAAATTAAATGCTTAAATATAGAAATGTGGTTATTAAAAAGCAAATAAACACATCACTCAATATGGGGGCGTGGCGGAATGGTAGACGCTACGGACTTAAGGTAAATTGAGCCTTGAGGCGAGAAATTCCTCAAGTGTAAGCTCTCAAATTCAGGGAAACCTAAATCTGATTCGTCAGACAAGGCAATCCTGAGCCAAGCCGAAGATGATTAGAAATGCGGGAGTTTCCCCAATCTAATATCAACACTTCGGAAGGTGCAGAGACTCGACGGGAGCTACCCTAACGTTAAGTCGAGGGTAAAGAGAGAGTCCAATTCTCAACGCCAATGGTAGTGGCGAAAGCTGCGGGAGAATGAAAATCCGTTGACCCTTACCCGGTCGTGTGGGTTCAAGTCCCACCGCCCCCATCTCTAAAAATATCAATCTGTAGGGTGCGTTTAACGCACCTTTTTTTGTTTAATCTAAACCTGGCTATCAAATTTTAAGCTGATGATTGAGAATTAACTGTTTAATTCCCTCACTATCCAAGGGACGAGAAAAGAAATATCCCTGTCCATAATGACATCCTAACTGCTTTAATTCTAAGATTTGTTCTAAGGTTTCTACCCCTTCAGCAACGACACTCATTTTCAAATTAACCGCTAAATTAATAATCGTTTCTACAATTTCTCGATTTTCCACTTGATTTCCTAATCGACTAACAAAAGACCGATCAATTTTCAAGATATCAATAGGAAATTGTTGTAACCGACTTAAAGAAGAATATCCAGTCCCAAAATCATCAATGGAGAGTTGAATTCCTAAATCTCGGAGTTGTTGTAACTGAGTAGTAGCGGTTTCAAAATGCTCCATAATTACTCCTTCAGTAATTTCTAGGCGTAAATTTTTAGCATCTAAACCTGTTTCTAATAAAATTTCGTGAATCATATTGACGAGTTTGAGTTGGGCAAATTGTCGTCCCGCGACATTCACACTCATCGTGACATTAGGATTAATTAAATGTTCAAGTTGCCATTGACGCATTTGCTGACAGGCGGTTCTTAATACCCATTCTCCAATGGGAACAATTAACCCCGTTTCTTCCGCTAAGGGAATAAATTGTACCGGGGATACTAAACCCCGTTGAGGATGATTCCAACGCACTAAAGCTTCAAATCCAGCAATTTCTCCCGTTGATAAAGAAACAATTAATTGATAATTTAATAATAATTCTTTTCGCTCAATTGCTCGTCTTAAATCCGTTTCTAATTGTAATCGACTGCGGAAATTTTTCTGCATTCGTTGATCAAAAAGTTGAGGACATCCCTGTCCTGAATATTTGGCATGGCGCATAGCAGTATCAGCATCCCGTAATAATTCCTCTGCGGATTCATACAGATGTCCGGTACTTTGAATATTAAACGTAATCCCAATACTAGCACTGGTAAAGACTTCTTGTTGTTCCAGTTGAAAAGGTTGGGCTAATATCATTGAAATTCGTTCAGCAATTTGAGTCGCATCTTGAACTTCTTGAATATCTTCTACTAAAACTGCAAATTCATCTGCATTTAAACGAGCAACGGTATCTCCATCTCGCACTGAATTGATTAATCGTTGGCTTAAATCTACTAAAAGTTGATTACCAACAGCGTGCCCTAAACTATCATTAATCACTTTAAATCGATCTAAATCTAAATATAAAACGGCAAATAAAGTATCAGGACGGCGTTGAGCATGGGCTAAAGATTGTTGTAAGCGATCAATAAATAAAGCTCGATTGGGTAAAGAGGTTAATTCATCATAAAAAGCATTATAAAGTAACTTTTCTTCCGCTATTTTTCGTTGAGTAATATCTTCTACCGTGCCTTCATAATATAAAATATTTCCTTCTTGATCATGAACAGCACGACTATTTTCTGAAATCCAAATCATCTGTCTATCTTGGCGATAAATTTGATATTCAAATCCGCAAATTTTGCCTTGTTCTACCATCATCCGACAAAATTCTTGTCGTTTTTCTGGGTTAACATATAATTGTTCTGAGATGTTTGTAAGATTCTGGATTAACTCTTCAGGGGAATTATAACCATAGATTCGAGCTAAAGCAGGATTAGCACTTAAATATTGTCCATCGGGTGTGGTTTGAAAAATTCCTTCAATCGCATTTTCAAAGATACTTCTATATTTAGCTTCTGCTTTTTTTTGCGCTTCTTCTGCTTGTTTTCGTTCTAATTCTGCCACAATTCGCCCAGCAAAAATATGAAGCAGGGATTGAGTTTTGGCTTCATTCTTGATGGGTTGATCATGAAGTAAACATAAATAACCAATAATTTGTTCAGAACGGCTAATAATTGGAAGTCCAATATAAGAAACAACTTGTAGGTCTGCTAAGGATGAAAGATGGGGAAATCTTTCTTGAACTTGATCATGAATTACGGTTAAACTTCGAGTTGAATTTACCTGTTTACAGAGGGTTTGATCCCAATCAAATTCTTGATTTTCTAAAAATCGATTCCCAGCCCAAAACGCTATAGTTTGCAGTCGTTCTGGTGAATCTGGAATGACTTCTGAAACAATCACATAACGAAACTCTAAAGTTTGTGCTAAATGTCGAGCTAAGGTTGGGAAAAATTCAACTCCGGTTACGGATGAAGTCTCTAGGATCAAACTTTGTAACGTCGCTTCCGCTTGTTGACGTTCTTGATTTTCCTGATCTAATAAAGTATTGGTTTCTGCTAGTTCTAATAATCGTTTTTTTAATTCATTTTCTGTTGTTTTTAAACGGTGAATTAACCTTTGATTTTTATCGGCTGTTCTTCCTAATAGAATCGGGATCATAAAAATCAAGAAAATCACAAAACTTACCTGAATAGCTTCTAGGATTAAAACATTGGGGAATAATTGTTTCCAAGCTACATAAATCATATAAATTGCTATGACAAAAGCACAGGTTAATCCAGTTTTTAATCCCCCTAAATTCGCACATAACATCACGGTAAAACCCATGATCAAAAAAGGCACGGGAACTTGAAACCCTAATAGTCGTGCAATTTCGATACTAATCACCATCAACAGTCCCACCAATCCACCCATCCAGAATGGCGCTTGATAGAAAATTTGACGGATACGATATCGAATCAACCTAAATTTCACTGTGTTCTCCTGGTCGGATAACCAATTTTAACTCTAAGCAACTTCTATTTTCCTGCCTAGATTCTTAAAAAAATAGTGTTTAATGATAATAGCCTATTTAACAGTATTCTTAAACTACAGTAAAAGTTTTAAGTCAATGGGTGAATATGGAGACAGTTTTACAACGATATCAACAGTTTGGGATTCATTTAGGTTTAGAACGTATCCAACAACTGCTAGAAAGGTTAGGAAATCCTCACTTTCGTGTTCCTATTATCCATATCGCAGGCACTAATGGCAAGGGTTCAGTCTGTGCTTATCTGTCCTCGATTTTGACACAGGCAGGTTATCGGGTCGGGCGTTACATTTCCCCCCATCTCGTTGATTGGACAGAACGTTTATCTATTAATGAACAACCCATTTCAAAAGCTGATTTTTTAAGGGTTTTACAACAAGTTGAAACTGCAATTTTACCGAATGAACCTCCTCCAACTTTATTTGAAGTTGTGACCGTGGCAGCTTGGTTATATTTTGCCCAAAACCATGTCGATCTTGCAGTCATTGAAGTGGGATTAGGGGGGCGTTTAGATGCAACAAATGTTTGTGATCGGGCTTTAGTGAGTGTGATTACTTCCATTGGTTTAGATCATCAAGAATTTTTGGGTTCAACGATTGCAGAAATCGCTTTTGAAAAAGCGGGAATTCTTAAACCGAGATGTCCGGTGGTGGTGGGGATGCTCCCGCCTGATGCTCAACAGGTCGTTCAACAACGGGCTACAGAATGTAACTGTCCGGTTACATGGGTTAAACCGGCGGTTGAGGTCAAACCATCTGAGGGTTTTAGTTCGGTTTCAAGGGCAAATTATCACGGTTTAGAATACTCTTTACCCCTATTCGGACAAATCCAATTAATGAATTCTGCAATTGCGATCGCAACGGCACAAATCCTCTCTCAGCAAGGATGGGAACTTTCAGAGAAAGTGATCATCACAGGGATAGAAAAGGCACGTTGGCCAGGACGGTTACAATGGATGACTTGGAACAATCATCGGTTACTCATTGATGGAGCCCATAATCCAGCAGCAGCAGAAGCATTACGTCAATATGTAGACAGTTTACAGGTTTCTTCCGTGAGTTGGGTGATGGGAATGTTATCTACTAAAGATCATATCAATATTTTTAAAGCCTTATTAAGACCCGGTGATCAATTATATTTAGTTCCGATTCCCCATCATGCTGATGCAGAACCCCAAGGGTTAGCAACCCTAGCCCAAAATTTATGTCCTAATTTAAACCGTTGTCAAGTTTATTCCGATTTAATTCCTGCCTTAGAAGCGGCTATCAAAGAAGAAAATACCTTACCTGTTCTCTGTGGATCATTATATTTATTGGGTTATTTTTTGCAACTTTTTGAGAAAAGTTAAACCCTATAACCAAGTCATCGATTGCATAATTTTTTCAATCTGTAAGGGGGTAATCGTTTGATTAATAGATAATTTCCTCTAATCTTCTACTCACTTCAATGACTAACACCTTTTTTCGCCTTTTAGGACAGAACACAAAATGATAATTCAATAGGCTCACTGATGTGGTTTTTCTTTTGTACTGATTTTCTGTCATTGTTGATACACCCCTTTAGCGTAGCGTAGGGGTGGGAGTGTCAATTAATTAATGAATAAAATCTTGACCGCGCAGGCACATCCGTTTAAATTGGAGAGACTGCGATTTGAACATTTTTTAAGACTCCCGACCCCAATCTATGTATCTCACAGCACAAAACCTTCAGCACGCCAACAGCATTACCCATGAGGGTAAAATAGTCGTCTTAGCCACCGATAGCGAGGGAAAAATTTCCTATACGGTGAAGCAAGATGGGTTTGAAGATAGCTACCTCAACACCCCCGCCGAGCAAAGAACCGGCTGGGAAAACTGGCAAACTCTGGAATTCGCTGATGAAGCTGATGACCAGTCAGTAATTGAAAAAGAAAAAGCCGAACTGACTCACCAACAAAATCCGAGTCAATATCTCCTCAAATCCCTTTACAAAACCGAAAATATAACCGCAGTTGCCCCAGTACAAGCGATTTCTGCCCTGGGACATATTTACGTTTTTCGTCAGTCCAAATCTAACACTCTATTGGTAGACCGTTTTATCTGACGGGGTGACAACCCCGTTAAAAGGTTGATAAAATCAAGGACATAGCCCTTAACCCCCTCTGAAAAAAGGGCAACTTGTTACGTCTGAGCAACATTGATTCATTAACAATTTCTTGAAAAAATTACATTCCT
>JACCEC011650744.1_pt1 | contig 13360 bp, 12 predicted proteins | sample 7450121 | NCBI WGS metagenome assembly JACCEC01 (sample SAMN15323455, study PRJNA562643) | freshwater metagenome | isolation source: river surface water | place: USA:Blue River Watershed | collected 2017-08-18 | reverse complement strand
GAGTTCGCGGCCGAGGGGCTGATCAACATCGTGGGCGGCTGCTGCGGCACCACGCCCGAGCACATCGCAGCCATCGGGCAGGCGGTGGCGCCGCTGGCGGCGCGCAGCGTGCGTCGGGATTTTTTCTATCGGGATGCGGCCTGAGGCTTGCGTTTGGGGAGGGTCTTGGCTGGGTGCAGACGCTTGGCCTCCCGTCGGACGTGGTCCAAAAACCGAAGGACCGCATTGCTGGGGGAGACGTCCGCCCACAGCAGGCCCACCGGCCCCAGCGCCTGGCGCATCGCGAGCGGCAGGACGGCCAGCGTGCCTGCGGCTGCATAGTGCTGCGCCAGCTGCTGGGACACCACGCTCACCATGTCGCTTTCTATGAGCAGCGCCTCATTGATCATCAGCGAGACCGACTCCACAGGTTCCACCGGCAGCGGGGTGTTGCTGGCGGCGAATTCCGCCTCCAGGCGCTCGCGCATGGGCGTTCCCGGTAGCGGCAGGATCCAAGGGTAGGCTGCGGCTTCGGCCAGCGTGGGCGACTTGCGTTGCTTGAGCATAGGGTGGTCCTTGCGAACGACCGCGAGGACGGGCTCCTCATAAAGAGCCTCTGACTGAAACTCGGCACCGAGCGCGGCGCCGTGCAGTCGACCGATGACGCAATCGAGTTCATGCCGGCGCAGCGCCGGCAGCAGGATGTCCAGGGAGTCTTCGTAGAGGCGGATCTGGAGGCGCGGGGCTTCCTGCCGGCACCGCAGAATGGCCCGCGGCACCAGGAGTGGCGCCACCGCACGCAGCACCCCCACCCGCAGCAGCCCCGAGCTGCCTGCTTGGATCGCCTCCATTTCCTTGCCCGTGCGAAGGCTGTCGCCCAGGACCCGCTCGGCGTAGCGCAGGAGTACCTCGCCATGAGCGCTCAGACGAAGCGGCCGCTCGCGCGCCATCAGCACGCAGCCCGCCTGATCTTCCAATTCGCGCAGCCATTTGGACAGGGCGGGCTGGGTGATGTGCATCAGCGCGGCGGTTTCACTTTGGCTGCCGGTTCGCACCAGCGTCCGAAACACCTCGAGGTGGCGGATCCGCAGCCGCAACAGCCAAGCGGCAGGAGGGTTTTCTATAACCATAGGAACATAGACACCAAAGATTTTGTGTCTGGACTTTATAGCACTGCGGCTGACAATGAAGCCATGACCTCCTCGGCCGACCAGCCCAACTTTCTCCTGATCGTCACCGACCAGCAGCGATGCGACCATGTTGGCGCCTATGGCAACCGTGTGCTGCGTACGCCCCATATCGACAGCCTGGCCGCGCGTGGCTGGATGGCGGATCGTTTCTACGTGGCCTCCCCCGCGTGCATGCCCAATCGAGCCAGCCTGATGACGGGCCGGTTGCCGTCGCTGCATGGCGCCCGCCACAACGGCATTCCCTTGTCCCTAGGCGCCACTACCTTCGTGGAACTTCTGCGCGATGCTGGCTGGCGCACTTCGCTGGTGGGCAAGGCGCATCTCCAGAACATGTGCGGCCTGCCGGCTGTCTGGCCCCCGGCGCAGCAACGCCTGGCGCGTGAGGCCGAGCGGGAGGTGCCCGGTGACTATTGGCAGGAATGGGGTCCTGATTGGCGTGACAAGCCCGATCGCCGCATGCAGTTGCCGTTCTACGGCTTCGAGGATGTGGCGCTGGCGGTGGACCATGGCGACCAGGTGCTGGGCGATTACGGGCGCTGGCTGCAGGCCACCCACCCAGAGGTGGCCGCCGTCGTCGGACCGCAGCACGCCATCCCGGCGCCCGAATGGCGCCTGACCGGGACCGGCCAGGCCTGGCGAACGCGCGTGCCCGAGGCCCTTTCCACCACGAGCTGGATCACCGACGAGACGATCCGGCGCCTGCGCGAGGCGGCGGCCAGCGAAGAACCTTTTTTCCTCCAGGCCAGCTTTCCCGACCCGCACCACCCCTTCACGCCGCCTGGCCGCTTTTGGGGCATGTACCGACCTGAGGATGTGGACCTGCCCGAGTCGTTCCATGCCTCGGCCCACCCTCCGGCGCATGTGGCCTGGCTGCGCGCGCAGCGCGATGCCGCCAAGGCCATCAAGCACACGGCCGCTGCTTTTGCCTGCGACGAGCACGAGGCCAGGGAGGCCATCGCCCTGAACTATGGCTCCATCGCGCACATCGACGAATCGATCGGACGCATGCTGGCCGCCTTGCAGCAATTGGGCCTCGCGGACAATACCGTCGTGATCTTCACCAGCGACCACGGCGATTTCCTGGGCGACCATCAGCTGTTGCTCAAGGGTCCTCTTCACTACCAAAGCCTGATTCGCACGCCCTTCATCTGGACCGACCCTTCTCTCCCCCAGGCGCAGCGCAGCCAGGCCTTGTGTTCCACGGTCGATCTGGCGCCCACCGTGCTCGCGCGCGCCGGGGTCGCGGCTTTCAACGGCATGAGCGGGCAGGTACTGCCCTGTCTGCCGCAAGGAGCGCGCCTGCCGCAGCGGCGCGGTGTCCTGCTGGAAGACGAGGTGCAGCGTGTCCTGTTCGGATTTGAAACGCCACCGCGCCTGCGCACCCTGGTCACGGACCGGTGGCGCCTGACCGTGTACGCCAATGCCACCTGGGGCGAGTTGTACGACCTGGATGCCGACCCGCATGAACTGGCCAACCTCTGGGACGACGCCGGCTACCGCGAGGTGCGCGGCGACCTCATGACCGACCTGGTGCGCGAGATGACGCGCCATGGTGACACCAGTCCCTACCCAAGCGCCTTGGCCTGAGAGCCTGGCACCCGAACCCAATCCACCACGGATATCGCCCTCATCCCGAACGACAAAGGAGACACACCATGACCAAGTGGATTCCCGCCGCCCTCGCGGCCACCCTCGCCCTCGCGACGGGCAGCGCGCTGGCCCAGACAAAGCTGCTTTTCAGTACCTTCTTCCCGCCGCAGCATCCGCTGGTCAAGCAGGTGCTACAGCCCTGGGCCGCCAGCGTGCAGCAGGCCACCGGCGGCAGCGTCGTCGTGGAGTTTTCGCCCACCAGCTTGGCGCCCCCGCCCGGGCAGCTGGACATGGTGACCAAGGGCATCGCCGACGTCACCGTGCAGTTCGCTGGCGTGGTGCCCAATCGCCTGACCAGCATCCTGATCACCGAAGTGCCCGGCCCGGTCTCCACCTCGGAGGCCATGTCGGTCGCCCTGTGGCGTACGAACGAAAAGTTCTTTGCCAAGGCCGACGAGCACAAGGGCGTGAAGCTGCTCTCGGTCTTTGCCCTACCGCCTCAGGGTTTCTATGGCACCCGTGACGAGCCGTTTGCGAGCGGCGAGCAGCTCAAGGGCGCGCGCATTGCCACCACCCCTGGCACCGCGGCGCGCGCCTACGGCGCGGTCACCTCCGGCGTGGTCGCCGGACCGGCAGCTCGCTATTTCGAGCTGGTGTCCAAAGGCATGGTCGACGCCTACGTTGCGGTCACGCCGCTGGACGTGATGGGCTTCAACCTTGCCCGCTACACCAAGACCGGCATGAGCTTGCCGGGTCTGGGTACCGCCGGCTCGTTCTCGCTGGTCATGAATGAAGCCAAGTGGAATGCACTCAAGCCTGCAGAGCAGGCGGCCATCACCAAGCTCAGTGGCGAAGCCTTCGCGCGCGGCATGTCTGCCATGGATACCGCGAACAAGGCCGCGATCAAGTCCCTGCAGGACCAGGGCGTGAAGTTCATCGACGCATCCCCTGGCCTGACCCAGGATCTGACCAAGGCCTTCGCCTTCCTGGAGAAAGAGTGGATCGCCGAGGTCGGCAAGCGTGGTGTTGATGGCGCAGCCGCTGCAGCCTTCTATCGCGCCGAGCAGAAACGCGCCGGAGCCGGCCAATGACCACACCCGCATCGCCGGCGGATCGCGCCAGCGGCGCGCTGGAGACGCTGGGCGGCCTGGCACTGTTTGCGATGATGGGGATCATCTTCGTAGACATCTTCGGTCGTTTCGTTTTCCAGCGGCCGCTGACCGGCAGTGCCGACCTGGTGCAGGTGCTGCTCCTTCTGGCCGCCGGGTGCACCTTGCCCGCGGTGACCTGGCGCAGTGAGCACCTGAGCGTCAGCCTCTTCGACAATGCCCGTCCCTCGCTCTTTGAGCGAGTACGCCGCGCCCTCGTTGCCCTGCTGGTGGCTGCCACGTTCGCGGCGGTGACCTTTCTGCTGTGGCGATACGGCCAGGAAACCGCGGTCAATCAGGACGTGATCGGTTACCTGCGCCTGCCGGTGTCGCCGTTTGTGTACGCGTTGTCGGTCCTGTTCGCGATCGCCAGCCTGCTGTCCCTTGCGCTGGTCGGCCGCGCGATCCGCATGACGGGGGACACCCCCGCTGCCTCGCAGTCCCAGGGAGCCGCCCTTTGATCGCCGCGCTCCTTGGCTTTGTGGCGCTTTTCGTCTTGTGCTTTGCCGGCGTTCCCCTCGCGGTCGGCATGCTGGTGGTGGGTGGCGTGGGCTTTACCGCATACCGCGGCGTCGATGCAGCCTTCGGGGTCGTGGCGCAGCAGATCACCGACGCCTTCACCAGTCACGGCCTGTCGGTGATTCCGCTGTTCATCCTCATGGAGTCCTTCATTCACCGCGCCGGCCTCGCCGATGAATTGTTTGCCGCCGCCCGCGCCTGGCTGGGGCATTTCCGCGGTGGCATGGCGCACGCCACCATCGCCGCTTGCGGCGGCTTCTCCGCAGTCTGTGGCAGCTCGATCGCCACCGCCGCCACCATGGCGCGGGTGTCGCTGCCTCAGATGAAACGCTATGGCTATGACGACGGCTTTGCCTGTGGCACCGTGGCCGCGGGCGGTACCCTGGGGATCCTGATTCCACCCAGCGTGCCCTTCGTCATCTACGGCATCCTGACCGAGACCGATATCACCAAGCTGTTCATGGCCGGCCTGCTGCCGGGCCTGCTGCTGGCGGTCATGTACATGTTCACCGCCTGGACGGTGGTGCGCTTGCGCCCCTCCACCGGACAGCCTGCCCAGAAGATGTCGATCGGCGAGCGTATCCAGGCGCTCGGACGTACCTGGGCGGTCCTGGCGCTGTTCTTCGGCGTGTTGGGCGGCATGTACTTCGGGGTGTTCACGCCCACCGAGGGAGCCGGTGTGGGCGCTGCTGGCGCCTTCCTGTTCATGGTGATGCGCGGCAAAGCCCGGCCGGCCATCGTGCGCTCGGCGCTGATCGAAGCCGCGCGCACCACCGCCGCCTTGCTGGCGGTCACGGCAGCGGCGATGGTGTTCAACAACTTCCTGACCATCGCAGGCCTGACCAACACGCTGGTCGCCTGGGTGCAGAGCCTGAACGTGTCACCCATGGGCGTGATCCTGGCCATCTGCCTGATCTACGTGGTACTGGGCTGCATCTTTGACAGCCTGGCTGCCATGTTCCTCACGGTGCCTGTGTTTTTCCCGCTGATCATGAGCCTGGGTCTGGACCCAATCTGGTTCGGCGTGCTGGTGGTGATCGTGGTCGAACTGGGCTTGATCACGCCGCCTGTGGGCATGAACGTGTTCATCGTCAAGGCGCTGGTGCCCGAGGTGAGTATGTGGCGCGTCTTCGCCGGCGTGGCCCCGTTTGTCGCGGCCAACGTGGCGTGCCTGGGCCTTGTGATCGCCTTCCCGGCCATCGCGACGCTGTTGCCGAGTTTTGTGAAGTAAGCCTGTGGCTGGAGTGCTCCCCATGAAGGGTCAATGGATCGAGATTCCCGCCGCCGACGGCGGCAAGTTCCGGGCTTACCTGAGCCTGCCGCGCCAGGGCAGTGGCCCTGGCCTCGTGTTGTGTCAGGAAATCTTCGGCGTCAACGACGGGATACGCGCGCTGGCCGACCTATTCGCCCAGGAAGGCTATGTCGTACTCGCGCCCGACCTGTTCTGGCGCCAGCAGCCTGGCCTGGAATTGGGCGAAGCAGACTTTCAGCAGGCGATGGCGGTGGCCCAGCGCTTCGATCCCAGGCTGGGCGTCCAGGATATCTCGGCGTGCGCCGACGCCTTGCGCGCCCACCCGATGTGCAAGGGCCGCATCGGGGTGATGGGTCACTGTCTGGGGGGGCGTCTGGCGGTGCTCACGGCTGCCGCTGGCGTGGTCGATTGCGCGGTCAGCTACTACGGTGTGGCCATCGATACGGTGCTGGCTCAGGTTGGCGAGGTGAAGGTGCCGATGGTCCTGCACTTCGCCGGTGACGACAAGCTGGTCAAGCCCGAAGCCGTAGAGACGATCCGTCGCCACTTCGCGGGGCGCGACGATGCGCAGATTCACGTCTACCCGGGCGTCGATCATGCCTTCGCCAACCCAGCCCGATCGAGCTACAACAAGCAGGCGAGCGACATGGCGCACACGCGCACCCTGGCCTTGCTGCGCCACCAGATGGGGCCGCACTACGACCTCAATGCACTGTGGGAAGGCCATCGCGCCTGCGAGTTCGATATCCGCGACGCCGACGCCACCATGGAGACGATGGTCGACGAGCCTTACGTCAATCACATCCCGACCATGACCGGCGGCTATGGCCGCGAGCTGCTGCGCCGCTTCTACCGCGATCACTTCATTCCGAAGTCGTCCAAGAGCACGCGCGCCATTCCCATCTCGCGTACGTTGGGCGTGGACCGTGTGGTCAACGAGGTGCTTTTTTGCTTTACCCACGATTGCGAGATCGACTGGATGCTTCCGGGTGTGCCGCCCACCGGCAAGTACGTCGAGGTCGGCCTGGTGGGCATCATCACTTTCCGGGGCGACAAGCTGATGCACGAGCACATTTACTGGGACCAAGCCTCGGTGCTGGTGCAGATCGGCCTGCTCGATCCCTCGGGCCTGCCGGTGCTGGGAGTCGAGTCCGCCCGCAAGCTGCTCGATCCGAGCCTGCCGTCCAACACGCTGATTCCCGGATGGACGGAGCCCGCTCGTGGCTGATCGACTCACCGGCGCGGTGGTGCTGCTCACCGGCGCGAGCGGCGGCATCGGCGCAGCATTGATAAAGGACCTGCTGGATGCGGGCGCCTCCGAGATCATCTGTGCGAGCCGCAGCCCGGTGACTGCAGCGACCGGTGTGACGCCCGAGGTGGTCGATGTGACGGATGCCGCCAGCGTGCAGGCGCTGGCGGCGCGCTGCGCCAGCCGAGTTTCAGTGGTGATCCACTGCGCCGGCATCAACGCCAACCAGCGTTTGTTCACGCCCGGCTTCGAGGCGTCGGCGCGCCGCGAGATGGAGACCAACTACTTCGGACTGCTGCATGTCGCCTCCGCTTTCGCGCCCGCCCTGCAGGCGCGCGGCAGCGGCCTGTTCGTGCACCTGCTGACGTTCCTGAGCCACGTCAACCTGCCGCTCATGGCCGGCTACTGCGCCAGCAAGGCGGCCGCCCATTCCATCACGCAGGCCCTGCGCGCCGAATTGCGACGCAGCGGCGTGCAGGTGTGCGGCGTCTACCCGGCGGTTGTGGATACGGCGATGAGCCAGCACATTCCTGGCCCCAAGCTGGCGCCTGGCGACCTCGCACAAGCCATCGTCCAGGCGATCAGGTCTGGTGCCGACACCCTCTATCCCGGCGCCGCTGCAGGCGCCTATCAACAGTACCTGGACGACCCGCAGACGATCGAAGCCCGGATGGCATCGCGGCTGCCCTGAGAGAGCAATTCATGACCCAGCAAACCGTTCGCGTCAATGGCTGCGACTTTCGTGTGGAGGTGAGGGGTGAGGGCCCGCCGATGGTCTTTGTCCACGGCGAGATCCATGGCATGGACTACTGGGAATACCAAATCGAGGAATTCTCAAAAAGCTTTCGTTGTCTGATTTACGACCGTCGTGGTCATGCGGGCACGCCCGCGACGTCCTTCGGCTACTCGGTGAGCAACCAGTCACGCGACCTGCGCGACTTGCTGGATCACTTCGGCATGGAGCGCCCGATCGTGGTGGCACTGGCCTTCGGCACCACCATCGCGGCGCAATTCGCGATCGATCATCCCCAGCGTGTGCGCGGTATGGTCATTGCTGCCTGGAGCGAGATGCACGATGCGCGCTCCTACCTGGAGCGCTGGGAGCAATCGGGCGTGCGCGCGGCCCAGGCCGTCGACGCTGGCGGGCGCGAAGCCCTGGTGCAGCTGCTGCGTGTCGAGGGCGGCACCACCATGTTCAAGGTCATACCGCCAGTTGGATCGCCGCTGCGGGAAAAGGCGATCCAGCTGCTGGCGAGCCATCCCGCCGACGAATACCGCCGCGGCATGCTGGAGATGGCGTCCTCCGTTCCGGAGCTGATTCCCCGATTCAGCGAGCTGGATCTGCAGGTGCTGGGTCTGTGCGGCGCCGACGATCCCTTCCCCGATCAGCCCCAGTACCTGGCCCGTATGCGCGGCTTCAAGGAAGTGGCGCCGATTCCCGGTGCGGGTCGTTTCGTACACTGGGAAGCAGCGCGGGCGTTCAACGACCGGGTCACCGAATTCATCAAGGAGCGCCTGTGACAGATGCCACCCGCTTTGATGCCTACCGCGAAAACGTGGCGGGTCGCGCCAACGTCGAGGACACGCCCGAACTGGTGCGGTACTACAAGGACCTCGAGCAGTTCGAGGCCGGCGCTCTCTGGACGGTCGCCAACAAGATCGAGCCCTGGGAGCCGGCCTCGGCGTCAGTGCCGGTGCTCTGGCGCTTTCGCGATCTGCGCGAGCACGTGCTGCGATCAGTCGCCTTGGTCACGCCCGAGAAGGCCGGTCGGCGCGTCATCTACCTGAACAATCCCGGTCGCCGCGACGTCTCGGCTGCCGTAGGCTGGCTGTACTCGGGCCTGCAGGTGATGCACCCTGGGGAGTGCGCCTCGACGCACCGACATTCGGCCTCGGCGCTGCGTTTCATCATGGAAGGCAGCGGCGCCTATACGATCGTCGATGGCCACAAGATGACCCTGGGTGCCAACGACTTCGTGCTCACGCCCAATGGCACCTGGCATGAACATGGCGTCGAGTCCTCGGGCACGCCTTGCATTTGGCAGGACGGACTGGACATTCCTTTCGTCAATGCCTTGGAGGCCAATTTCTACGAGGTGCACCCCGACCTGCATCAGCAGGTGGCCTACCCCGTCGACGACTCCACCCAATCCTGGTCAGGCACCGCCTTGTTGCCGCACGGACAGGGCTGGAGCAAGCCCTACTCGCCGCTATTCAAATATGAATGGGGCCCCACCTACGAATCCCTGAAGCGGCTGGCCAGCGTGAGCGAAGGGTCGCCCTTCGACGGCGTCCTCATGCACTACGTGAACCCGATGACTGGAGGCCCGGTGATGCCCACCATCGGAGCCAGCATGCAGATGCTTCGGGCGGGCGAGCACACTCAGGCGCACCGACATACGGGCAGCTACCTGTACCAGGTCGCCAAGGGCGAGGGCTTTTCCATCATCAACGGCCGGCGCTTTGATTGGCGCGAGCGCGATATCTTCTGCGTTCCCTCCTGGGCCTGGCACGAGCATGCCAACAGCCAGGCCAGCGATGATGCCTGCCTGTTCTGCTTTAGCGACCTGCCAGTGATGAAGGCCCTGAGCCTCTACCGCGAAGAAGCGCTGACGGGCAACGGTGGTCATCAGACGATCCTCTCCTCCTGAACTTTCAACGGGTTTTATTCCATGCGTTTAGTCACTTTCCGATCCAGTGTTGTCGATGCTGCCCGCCTGGGCGTGGTTCAGGGCGAGGAAATCGTCGACGTGCAACGACTGGCAGCCGCGCGCGGCGATTGTCTGCCCGCCTCCATGCTCGAGCTCATTGATATGGGTCCGTCGGGTCTGGCGGCGCTCAAGCGCCTGCTGGCCGACTGCAAGGGCGTATGGCCGGCCGGCACCTCGGTCCCGGCGGTGAATGTGCGGCTGCTCGCGCCTATTCCCCGTCCGCGCAAGAACATCTTCGGCATCGGCCTGAACTACGTGGAGCATGTGGCCGAATCGAGCCGCACGTTGGACACGTCCAAGGACCTGCCCAAGCAGCCGGTGATCTTCTCCAAGCCGCCGACCTGCGTGATCGGCCCGGGCGATGCGATTCATCACAACGCCAAGATCACCCAGCAACTTGACTGGGAAGTCGAGCTTGCCGCCGTCATCGGGCGCCGCGCCAGCCGCGTGTCGGTCGACACCGCCTTGCAGTACGTCTTCGGCTACAGCGTCATGATCGATGTGAGCGCGCGTGACTGTCGTCGCGCTGGCCAGTGGATCTACTCCAAGGGCATGGACACCTACGGCCCCTTTGGCCCGTGCATCGTCACCGCCGATGAAATCCCCGATCCGCAGACCCTGGACCTGTGGCTCACCGTCAATGGCGAGATCAAGCAGAAGTCCAACACCCGCCACATGCTGTTCAAGGTGGATCACCTGATCGCCGACATCAGTGCCGGCATCACCCTGGAGCCGGGCGACATCATCGCCACCGGCACGCCTGAAGGCGTGGGCGCCGGACGCTCGCCCCAGGAGTGGCTCAAGCCCGGTGATGTGGTGGTCGCCGCGGTCGAGAAGATCGGCGAGATCCGCCATCCCGTCGTGGCCGTCTGACCCCCTACGTAACGGAGCCCTCCTTCATGTTGAACCTTCCCCAGTTCAAGGTCGCCGCGGTTCAGGCCGCGCCGGTGTTTCTGGACACTCTGGCCACCATTGACAAGGCCTGCCGCCTCATCCGCGAAGCGGCCGGCCAGGGCGCCTCGCTCGTGGTGTTCCCCGAAGTGTTCGTGCCCGCGTATCCGTACTGGAGCTGGGTGGGCAACCCTGTGGCCGCGAGCCCCTGGTTCCAGAAGCTGTGCGAAGCGGCAGTGGAAGTGCCCGGGCCCGAGATCGCCCGCGTGGCACAGACCGCGCGCGATTGTGGTGTGTATGTGGCAATTGGCATCAACGAGCGCGCCGCGCGCAGCGTCAGCCTCTTGTACAACACGCTCCTTTTCATCGGCCCCGATGGTGCCTTGCTGGGACGTCACCGAAAACTCATGCCCACCTGGGCGGAGAAGCTGAGCTGGGCACCTGGCGATGGCGCCGGTCTGAGGGTGCATCACACCCGGGTAGGTCCGGTGGGCATGCTCGCCTGCGGCGAGAACACCAACACGCTCGCCCGTTTTTCGCTTCTGGCGCAGGGCGAACTCGTGCACCTGGCCAGCTACATCGCGCTGCCGGTGGCGCCACCTGACTACGACATGGCCGAGGCGATCAAGCTGCGCGCCATGGCGCACTCCTTCGAGGGCAAGGTCTACACCGTGGTGTCGTGTTCGACGATCTCGGCCGAGATCGTCGAACAGATGGACGCGGCCTTTCCCGGTTCGCGCGCCCAGCTGGCTCGCAAGAACAGCGCCTTCTCCGGCGTTATCGGTCCCGACGGGCGCCTGGTGGGCCAGCCTCTCATCGACGATGAAGGCATCGTCTATGCCGACATTGATCTGGCGCGCTGTATTCAGCCGCGCCAAATGCACGACATCACTGGCAACTACAACCGTTTCGATGTCTTTGACCTGAAGGTTGACCGCCGTGGGCTGCAAGCGGCCACGTTCTCCGACGATGGCGCGATGGGGGGGCAGGTCCTGCCCGACCTGCTGGCCGCGGCCGACCCCCATGCCCCGAACGCCACACGCGCCTGATGCCCCGATCTCCTGAATGACCTGAGACATGACCCGAGCCACCGCCTATCGAATCGGCCAGATCGTGCCGTCGTCCAACACCACGATGGAGACGGAGATCCCGGCCATGCTGCTGGCGCGCCAGGCGATCCGCCCTGAGCGTTTCACCTTCCACTCCAGCCGCATGCGTATGAAGAAAGTGGTGAAGGAAGAACTCGAGGCGATGGACCGTGACAGCGACCGCTGCGCCGCCGAACTGAGCGACGCGCGCGTCGATGTCCTGGGCTACGCCTGTCTGGTGGCCATCATGAGTATGGGTCTAGGCTATCACCGCCAGTCCGAGCAGCGCCTGCACCAGCGCACGATCGAGAATCAGGCCCCGGCGCCCGTGGTCACCAGCGCCGGCGCGCTCGTGCAAGGTCTGCAGGCACTCGGCGCCAAGCGTATCGTGGTGGTGTGCCCCTACCTTAAGCCCCTGACGCAGCTGGTGGTCGATTACCTGGCGGCCGAGGGATTCGAGGTGCTCGATTTCGTTGCGCTCGAGATCCCGGACAACCTCGAGGTGGGGCGCCATGATCCGCAGCGTCTGCTCGAGATCTACAAGCGCTTGAACCGCCAGGGCGCCGATGCCATCGTGCTGTCAGCCTGTGTCCAAATGCCCTCGCTGCCCGTCATCGCGCGGGTCGAGGCCGAAGTGGGTATTCCGGTCGTCTCGGCCGCCGTGTGCACCACCTACATGATGCTCAAGCAACTGGGCCTGGAAACCGTGGTGCCGGACGCGGGCGCCTTACTTAGTGGCAAATACTGAGGCCCCAAGCCCGTGGGAGGCAGGTCGCACGGTGGCGCGCTCCACCCAGCGGCAGGGCACGGGTTCCTGCGGGGGCAGGCGTGTGCCGGGGGGCTGTCCGATACGGGCCAGCAGCATGTCCACGGTGCGTTCGACCATGGCCTCGACGTCTTGCGCCATGGTGCTCAGGCGGTAAGCACCCCAGGCGGCCTGGGGCACGTCGTCAAAGCCCACCACGCTCACGTCCTGCGGCACGCGCAGACCGAGCTCTTCGCGCAGCACGTCCAGCGCGGCGAAGGCCATGTGGTCGTTGGCCACAAACAATGCGTCGGGCCTGCTGGCCAGCGCCCGGTCTTTGAACAACTGGCGTGTGGCTGCGGCCGCCGCCTCGAAGTCGTAGTGGCCCACCGCGCGCGCGAACAGCGGCTGGCCGGCGGCCTGCAGCGCCTCGAGCAGGCCCTGCTCGCGCTCGCGGCTGGTGGAGGCGTCCTCCAGGCCGGCCAGGAAGGCGATGCGTCGGTGGCCGCGCGCCAGCAAGAGGCGGCCAATCTCTCGCCCGCCCGCCACGTTGTCGGAGATGACGGCGCTGACGGTGTCGTGCCCGCGCGGGCCCAGGGCGCTGCGGCGGTTGATCTGCACCACCGGCACGCCGATGTCGCGGCAGCGTGCGGTCATCGCGCTGGACAGCGTGGCCGAGGCCAGCACGATCCCGTCGACCTGGTACTGCAGGATCTCGTCCATCACCGAGTCCGCGCCGTCGGCCTCGGCGATGAACATCAGCACGTGGTAGCCGCGACGCTGCAATTGCTGCGACAGGCGCTCGATCACCTGCGGGTAGAACTGGTTCTCCAGGTAGCGCATCACCAGGGCCACGATGAAGCTGCGCCGGGTGGACAGGCTGCGGGCGATCGCGTTGGGCCGGTAGCCCAGGGTCCGTGCCGCCGCCAGCACCTTCTCGCGGGTGGCCGGGGCCACGCTGGCGCCCTCAGTGAAGGCGCGGCTCACGGCCGATTGAG
>JACCEC012897969.1_pt1 | contig 13361 bp, 16 predicted proteins | sample 7450121 | NCBI WGS metagenome assembly JACCEC01 (sample SAMN15323455, study PRJNA562643) | freshwater metagenome | isolation source: river surface water | place: USA:Blue River Watershed | collected 2017-08-18 | reverse complement strand
TGGCGAGAGCGCGGGCGAGCCTGAGCGCCGTGTCGATGCCCGGAACGGCGCGTCCGGCCTCGATGGCGGCGTAGGCCTGCCGCGAGAGCCCCACCGCGGCCGCCAGGGACGTGGTCGTCATGCCTGAGCGAAAGCGCGCGGCGCGGAGGCGGACGTCGAGCGTGGACATCTTCCCCGGTCGTAACGTATACACACCATAGCGTAAAGTTTACATTACATACGCAGGGGGCCGTGCAGGCTCGGGCGACGATGCAACGCGTGCCGAGCGGCCCGTGAGCGGCTACGCCCTCGTGCGAGGACGCCTCCATGCGCACATGTCTCCCCCTCCTCTCGCTGCTCCTCGCGTGCGAGGGTGGCGTCAAGCCGGCCGCGGAGACCGGCGCTGGCCTCTCCGACAGCGCCCGAGACACCAGCGACGGCGAGACGCAGGATTCCGCCGACACCGCCGCGGTCGACACCGCGGCGCAGGACACCGCCGATTCGGGCGGCGCCGACACGCAGGACACAGCACCGCCCGTACCCGTGGTGCGTTTCGTGGCGCTCGGCGATGCCGGCGAGGGCAACGACACCCAGTACAGGGTGGCCGACGCCATCGGCGCGGTCTGCGCCAACCTCGGCTGCGACTTCGCGCTCTACCTGGGCGACAACTTCTACGACACAGGCGTAGACGACGTGGACGACGCCCAGTTCCAGGAGAAGTTCGAGCTCCCCTATGCGGACCTCGACTTCCGGTTCTACCCGGTCCTCGGGAACCATGACTACGGCGGCGACGGCGCTGGTTGGGAGCTCTGGAAGGGCCAGTCCTACATCGACTACACCCCCCGCTCCGACAAGTGGACGTTTCCCGACCTCTACTACGCGCACGAGCACGAGCACGTCGCCTTCTACGGGCTCGACACGACGCAGCTGTTCTGGGGCATCGACGAGGACCAGGCGACGTGGCTGCGCGAGGAGCTGGCCACGACGGACGCCACCTGGAAGATCGCCTACGGCCACCATCCCTACACCTCCAACGGTCCGCACGGCGACGCCGGAAACTACGAGGGGCTCGACTGGGTACCCATCGTGGACGGCCAGAACATCAAGGACTTCATGGACGGGGAGGTCTGCGGCGAGGTGGACGTGTACCTCTGCGGGCACGACCACTCGCTTCAATGGCCGCGCGAGACCTGCGGGACCGAGTTCCTCGTCAGCGGCGCGGGCGCCAAGGTGACGGAGATCGAGGGAAACGACCCCGCCTACTTTGAAGAGAATGTCCCCGGCTTCCTGTGGGTCGAGCTCCGAGGCGACCAGTTCACAGGGATCTTCTACGACGAAGACGGGTTTGAGCTGTACCGGCGGGTCTTCAACCGCAGGTGAGCGTGCCAAGGCAGGGCAACAAGCGCCTGCACGAACGGTACGCGCGCGTTACTCCGACGCCGTCGGGGCATAGCTCAGCCTGGTAGAGCGTCTGCCTTGGGCGCAGAAGGCCGTCGGTTCGAATCCGGCTGCCCCGACCATCATAAAATGCAGTTTGCAAGCCGATAGTTTCGGGGCGCTCCGGCAGAGCCGGGGCGCCCCGATTCCGGTCTGGGTAACAATCTGGGTAACAAATCATGATCGCGTTGCGACGGTGCGTGGGCCCCGCCTCTGGTTCGGCGACCGAGCGTGACGCGTGGCTCATCGTCTAGGTGGTCAGGTCGCGAGGTCGAGCGCAGGCGGAACGTCAGCAGCGTTATGTTCGACCGCTCCCCTTCCCCGCGCGCAAGACCACGAACCGAGCTCCCTACCGTCCGGACGCGTCGTCCTCCGGACTTGGGCCCGGTACCGCCGACGCATCGACCACCGCTTCGACAGTGCGGAGGATCGCGACGAGCACGCGGCGCAGGCGGCGCGAGGGCAGCTCCCCCACGCGCGCGAGGGCCCAGACGAGACGGCTCGAAAGGCGCTCGGGCGCGCCCTCGGTCTCGACCGCCTGGAGGGCGACGGAAAACACGATGGCGGAGACGATCCGGGCGACGGTGCCCTCCGGTTGACCTCGCTCCTGGTCGAGGACGCGGAGCAGGTTCACCAGCTCCACCTCCGCTTCCACGAGGGGAGACCCGAGGCGAGCACGTGCGTGCTCCTGCGCGAGGTCGGCGAAGGCGTCAGGGTCCGCGAGCCGTAGGCGCTCGTCGCGGGCGATCGTCCAGACCTCCGCCTCGGAGACGCCCAGCGCGACAGCGATCGCCGAGCACGTCGCTCGGTCGGGTGGCTTCAGGCGGCCGACTTCGAACTGGGCGACGGTCCCCGCGCTGCGCCCGAGACGTGCGTCGAGCTCCGCTTGCGACACGCCCGCCTGGCGTCGCCAGCTGCGCAGGGCCTCAGGGAAGCGATCGGTGGATGCCACGGGCGGCCTCTATCTGACCGTCCGTCCGGTGTTGACGTACTGCGAGAAGATGTGTATACGTACATCATATCGCATACCGATCGTACAGGAACCCCGTGCCACCTCGCCTTCCTCTCGCCCGCACCGCTCCCGCGCCGCTCCCCAAGGGAGGCGACGTCGAGGCGTACGTCGACGAGGATGGTCTTCCGTGGTTTCGCCTCGATCACGGGCCGGTGGAGTTCGAGGCCGAGCGCACCTTGTACGGCGACGAGGAGGCCTCGACCCTTCGCATCGTCCGCCTCCGCGCAGGTGCCATCCTCGAGGACGTCGTGGTCGCCCCTGACGATGCGCGCGTCCTCGTCATGCGTCCTGAACGTGCGGCACACGCCTTCCGCGTCGCCGAACTCCTCACATCACGCGCGCTCCTCGGTGCCATCACCCAGACGGCCACGCACATGCCGTCCACCGACGTCGCCGACACCGAATGGCTCGACCGCGACCTCGCCGCCCGATGGCTCGGCATGAGCGTGGACGCGCTGGACGACCAGCTCACGGGGATCCTCGCCCCCGCGCGTCGCCAGTTCGGCCGTAGCGTCCGCATCCATCTCCCTACCGCTCGGAGGCTTCTTGGCGTCACTCACGAAGGAACGGCGAATGAACCCGGCGACGGGCAAGGTGGCCGACTACTGGAAGATCGCGTACCGGGAAGGGAGAGCGCAGCGGCGCTACACGTTGGGGTTCGTCACGAAGGCCGAGGCGTCGATGGCGTGCGACCTGTGGAACGCCCGCAGCCTGCTCGGGGACGCCGCCGAGCCGCCGACAATTTCCGCTTCCTCACGGGGAAGGATCCCGACGCTCCGTGAGTGGTGGGGCTCCGAGGACGAGGATTGGCCGCCAGCGAAGCCACCCCGCATGTACGACTGGGTGATCGCGAAGGGGTACCAACGCAAGACCGTCTCGAGCGCCAACAGCGCCCGCCGTGCGTTCCTACCCCTGCTCGGCGACAAGTCGCTGCGCGACATCACCGCTGCCGACGGCGACGCGTTCGTCCGCGTGCTGCGCGAGCGCAAGCTCAAGACGCGGACCGCGCAGATCTACCTGCAGTGGCTGCAGCAATCCTTGAAGGTCGCCGCCAGGGATGGAATCATCGAGGCTGCCCCGCAGTTCAGTTCCGTGACAGGCGACGATCGCCGCGCGTCCCCCTGGGCCACGCCCGAGGAGATGGACCGCTTGTATGCGGAGCTCGATCGCCGCGTCAGCGCGGGCCTCTGTACGCCCGACGTGGCCCTGGCCATCCGCATGGCGGAAACGCTCTTCATGCGGATCGGCGAGGTCTGTACGCGCCGCTGGCAGGACCTGAGCCCGAACGCGGACTGGTCGAAGGTGTCGCTCGCCATCCGGCCGGTGCAGCTTCCGGACGGCACGCGCTGGACGCCGAAGAACCGCGGGAGCACGCGGACTGTGCCGCTTCCGGCCCTTCTCCGCGAGCGCCTGCGCGACCACTGGAACGCCGTGGGGCAGCCGACCGATGGATGGATTTTCCGTGGGCGTGTTCCCGGCCATCCGCTGACGTCCTTCAAGAAAACGCTCGCGAGCGCGAGCAAGGCGATCAGGCTCGCGGCGGTCCTCAATCCGCACGCCCTCCGTCACACGGGCGCGACGCGGCTTGCTCGGAAGGGCATCGAGCGACGCACCGTCATGAAGATCGGTGGTTGGACCACGGGTGTGATGCTCGACGAGGTCTACGAGCACACGTCGGACGAACGCGCCGCGGAGGCCCTCGAAGCCGCTGAGGTCGGGGCAGGCCGGTGAACGTACGCGCTCTTCCATACCTCGCCAGGCTCAGCCCTCACGGACTCCTCGGGGTCCATGGTGGACATTGCGACACGCGCGGCAGGGTCGATGTCCCCCTGACGCTCGGCGTGCTCGTGACGACACCATCTGCGCCCCGCGGCACACGTGCGGGACGCCTGTCCGCTCATGCAGCCGTGCGAGCATGTACGTGACGATGCGCCCGAAGCCCGCCGAGCGGCTCGCTCCGAGCGCCTTTGCGCGCATGGACCGCGCGCTCGCGAAACGCTTCCCCTGCGTCTACGACGCCCTCCAGAACGCGGGCCTGGGGGCGCTGCGGCGTGCGCTCCCGGATGGGTGGCGGCAGGCGATGCTCCACGGGCGGGGGGCTCACCAGCGGCCGCACCCCGGGTCGCTGCTCGGGCATCTCCTCGCGCGCGGCGCGGCGCGGCACGTACCCGCGGACATGTCGGAGGCGGCGCTGCGCACGGCCTCGAAGCGCCGCCGCGCGATCCGGCGTTGGAGCGGCTGGGCAGACGACACCCCGCTGCACCTCCTCGACGAGGCGAAGCTCGAGCGCCTCGAGAAGCGCTACCGCGAGGCGCACCGACGCCGGCCGGCGGCGCAGGTTTCCGCGGACGTCACCGAGCTTCGCCACCTCGTCTCGGAAGCGCGCGTGGAGGCGGGACTCCCCGCGCTCCAGCGCCGCCCGCGCAAGGGCTACCGCAAGCTCCAGGGGGTGCAGCGCGCGCGCCGCCCCGTGGCGGACGTCGACGACGTGATGCACGTCGTGACGACGGCCCTGACCACGCTGCCGGATCGTCGCCGTCGTGGCGGACCGAAGAAGACCTGGGCGTGGGTGGCGGCGGCCCTCGTCCTGCAGCTGGTGTTGCCCCTGCGACCGATTGACATCCTCCATCTGCGGCGACGGGACCTCGACGGGACGAAGGTCGTCCTCGACCGGGAGCGCAGCCACGTGCGACTCGGCCGGGGAACGCCGGGGGAGGCGTTGCGGAGGGGGGCGGGCCCCCCTCCGCCCCATGACACACCGCGGCACGTGTCGCTCGCGTTGCCCGCGTGGGCGAAGCGGGTGCTCGACGTGGCGCTCCCTCGTTGGCGTACGCTCCCCGAGGACGGCTACCTCTTCACGAGCCCGCGGAACCGCACGAAGGTGCGCACCGACCTCGACCGGACCCTTCGTGCCCTCGTGGATCGGGCGCTGGTGGCCGGGGTGGTGACGATGCAGGCGGTGCGACGCGCGGGCCAGTCGGCGCACCGCGCGCTCCACGCCCCTCGCGCGGTGGTTCGTGGCACGGCTACGGCGCGCTTCGATGGTGCGCGCTTGCTCGGCCGGCAGGACGACCGGAAGGTGGCGATCGCGCAGGCCGATCACGCGGAGGTCGTGGCGCGGGAGTGGACCTCCCCGGCGCGGCTCCCGGGTCGTGGCCCGCGGCGTATTCCCGCGCGGGCCCCTTCGGGGCGGGCGCCCTGGGAACCCGAGTGGGTGCCCCCCGAGGCGCGGGAGGCCCCAGGCATCCCGGATGACCTCGCAGAGATGTTGCGGCCGGGCACGGTGGGGACGGGCGTGAAGCGTGGGCCGCCGCCCATGCACGGGGGGCTCGTCGCACCGACGCCCTCGCTCTACCCATGGGCGGAGTGGTGCGATGTCGCGACGTCCGAGGAGGCGCGCTTCGAGGAGGGATCGCGCGGGTACGTGCCACCTTCGTACGTGGGCTCGCGCGGTGCGGACGTGTCGGCGACGACGCGCGAGACCGGGAACCGGACGGGAGACCTGCTCGCGGCGGGGACCCTTGGCGCGCTCGGCGGGTTCGTCGCGGGTTTGGACGTCGGCGCGAACGACGTGTCCCGCGAGCTCGTCGGCCGCGCTGTGCACGGGGTGGCGAGCGTGCTCGTGCGGATGGGGACGTCGCGCGGGCGGGGGTAGGACCGGGCGTCCGTAAGGGTTGGCGCCCCGCTTGAGCCTCGGCGGTGCGTGTGCCATGTGCGATCGCGCACGTGTTTGTTCGAACGAACGAGTGGAGCGATCATACCGGCGCGATGCGCTGTTGTGGGGTTGCCGCGACTCGTGCGATGGGGTCCGCGCAAGGGGACGCAGGGCGCGCCGTGGAGCAGGACGGGGCCCGGGTCAGGATGCGGGAGCGGCAGGGGCGCGAGCATGAGCCACCGGAGGACACGGCGAGACCCCGCGCCCCGAGAGGGCATGGAGGTGCGGGGCGACGGGGAGGACGGCCAGGGGTCGGAACGGGTGCCGGGCGAGATCCCTCGGCCCAGCGTCCGCAGGGTGTTGATGTCTGTGGTCGCAGGGTGTCAGCCACGACGGTCACATGAATATTTGTCAGCCGACACGCAAAACTGATCCCCTCGCGACACCGAGAATTGACCCCCCTCGCTGACCGCGAGGAAGCACATGCAGAGCGAACAGACGTCGGTAGGGAGCCCGAGGAGGCTGCCAGTTACCGACACGATGAAGACCCCGGACGACATCGCCGCCATGCGTCGGCTGCACGCGCTGGGCTGGGGCGTGCGACGCATCGCGAAGGAGCTCGGCGTCAGCCCGAACACCGTGCGCCGCCACCTGCGCACGGGCGAGTGGCGCCCGTTCAACACGTCTGACCGCACGAGCCTGCTCGAACCACACGCGGACTGGCTCCGCGAACGCTTCCTGCGACACCGGGGCAACGCGGCCGTCGTGCGAGAGGAGCTGCGCGCGGAGCACGGCGTCGACGTGTGCCTGCGCACCGTGGAGCGCGCCGTGGCCTCGCTGCGGGACGAACTGCGGGCGGAAGCGACCGCGACGGTCCGGTTCGAGACACCGCCGGGCCATCAGCTGCAGGTCGACTTCGGCGAGCGCGTCGTCGAGATCGCCGGCGAGCGGGTGCGCGTTCACTTCCTCGTCGCGACGCTCGGCTACTCGCGGCGCATCTTCGCGGTGGGCTTCGCCTGTCAGCGGCAGGCGCAGTGGCTCCAGGGCCTCGAGGCTGCGTTGGAGCACTTCGGCGGCGTGCCGGCGGAGGTGCTCATCGACAACGCCCGCGCGCTCGTGGCGCACCATGACGCGGCCACGCGCGAGGTGACCTTCAACGAGACGTTCCGACGCTTCTGCGAGCACTGGGGGACGCGACCGCGGGCCTGTGCGCCATACCGGGCGCGTACGAAGGGCAAGGACGAGCGGGCCGTGCAGTACGTCGCCCGCAACGCCATCGCGGGCCGTTCGTTCACGTCGTGGGAGGCGTTCAACGCCCACTTCGTGCGCTGGTCCCGCAAGATCGCCGACGTCCGCATCCACGGCACGACCGGCGAGCGGCCCATCGACCGCTTCCAGCGCGCCGAGGCATCCGCGCTCAGGCCGCTCCGCGTCGGCACCTTCCTGCAGGCCCGCGAGGTCTTCCGCCGCGTGACACGACCACCCCTTCAACCTGAGGGGGGATCAGTTCTTAATGTCGCAGAGGTATCAGTTTCTGATGTCGCTTGACATCAATGACATTGCCTGATTAAGATATAACACGTTAAGCTGACCGAGTGGCCGGTGCCACCGATGCTCCGGGGGGAGTGGGGGTCTCGGAGTGGAAACGGGTCCGGACGGGGGGCAGCGTTCGCCTGCGGAGCGCCATCACGGTGCCGAGTCGCGCGTTACCATCTTCCACGACCGCTCGCACCCAAGCAAGGCGAGATTGGCGCGCGCGCGGGAGGACGGCCCCTGGGATGTCCACGCACGGTCCCCTTCGTCGATGGAGTTCGAACTATCTGCTTCGAGCCGACGGCGGAGATGCGGGTTCAGATGCAGGTTTTGGAGGGAGGGGTCTGAACGCGCCCCGGGTCCGCGCATCCGCACCACTCGACCGCAGCTTTATGGAACAGCCGGCCTTACGGAACGCGGCGCCCGCTTCCTGGCCCCGGGCTCCGGCCGAAGGCTGAACAGGAGGAGATCAAGTACCTCTACGGGGGCCAGAATCGGTGACGGGATGGAGTAGCCTTCGTCGTCGACGTTGAGGTGAACGTGAGATCGCAGGCCTAGGTTCTCGTTTGCGTGGCGCGGCCCGTTCAGGTCGATTCGAACGTGCCAAACCTCGGGGTGATCGGGCAGTCGCAGGTCGAAGGCGTAGGCCAGAATCTCGGACTCATCGCCGCGCACCGCGATCTGCATGCGAAAGTCGAACCAGGCGCCATCCGTGCGGGTTAGCCGTGGCGTCCCCGCGACGTTCTTAAAGTTTGCGCCCTCGCCGAGGCCGATAGCCACGTATTCGACCGATGGATCCTTCTCGTCCGGGATCCGGTCGGACATCTTGAGGAGGCCCATCACAGCGTCGAGCGGCTCCTTGATCACTCGCTTGTTGTAAGCCTGCTCGAGGTAGGCGCGAAGTTCCGTCAGGAAACGCTGGGGTTTGGCCTCGCTACCGCGGCGATGGAGCACCGCCTGGCCCGCGGACTCCGAGCGAGCCTGGGCGTTCGTGAGTCGTCTGGTCGCTGCCTCATGCGTGACCTCAATCACGGACGAGGTCTCCGCGTCCCAGCAAGATCAGCCACTCCACGAGCGGCGGGTCTGCGGGAAGCTTCCCCTCCTCGGCAAGGCGCACGACATCTTCATCGGTGAATTCGTACGCTTTGCGCAAGTCCGTGAGGCGGGTTGACGTATCCAGTGGAGCGTCCGGGCTCTGCAACGACCAAACCTCAGTGCCGACCACGCCCCACACGTTGGGCAGATGGCCGTGCACGCGGGAAAGTGCGCCAGCCGACACTGCGAACACCAAGCAGGGGCCGGGAATCATCCTGTTGCGAAGCCGGTCAAGCCGGGAGAGCGCAAGTTCGTCAAGGGCGTCGAGGCCGTAGATTACCGCGGCGTCTTGGCTAGGAAGTCCGCGGACGGCGTCCGCCACATCAGCGCTAGCACGCAGCACATGACACGTCCCAGGTTCCTCCTCCATCTCCAGCACGGACTGGAGTTCGCTCGCTATCAGCGAGGCCAGCGCACGATCCGCTCCATCTGGGACGACCACGATGGTCCACGAGTGGCGCTGCCTCGCAATCTCCCAAGCGAGCGCCGCGGGCGTCGTGGGCGTCATGCCGGAAGCTCCGCGATTAGCTGAACAGCAGCCGGATGGGGAACGTACCGCGTCGGAGTTCCAGGAATCTCGATGATCAACCGCGCCATGAGCAGGGAGATGTCGACTTCGGTGGCGAGAGTGAATTGAAGCTCCTGCGCTTCAGGAACGCGTTTCCCCCATCGGGGGACCTTTACGAACTCCTTGAGGCGCTTGGCCATTTCGGCGGTGATCCCCGCCAGCAATCGGCGTCCCAGTCGATCAGCGGCCAGATGAACGTGCTCTATTCCGATGGCGTCGGCACCTGAGCCGTATGCTGCCTGTCCGGCGGCGCGGGCCAAGGTGATGAGATCTCGGAGCAGACCGCCCGAGCTGATCGCAACTTGGTCGCACGCATCGGTCGGCAGGAGATCGTCCTCGACCCGCGCTCGAAGCACGGCCCGAAGAAACTGCTCGCCCCCCGGGGTCGACACGGGCGCCGCGCCCTGCAAGTGGAACTCTGTAAATATTTCCTGAACACTTCGCTCCGGCCTGAATCGGATGTGCTGCGGACCCACCAGGACCACGCCGAATCCCGCTTGGGCCATTGCTGGGATGTCCTCCCTGACGAGGGTCGCGAACGACGCCGCGTTGTCGAGGCGATCGAGTCCATCCAGGAGAAGGACGGGTTTTCGCGCCAGCGCAACGATGATCGCCGCTGACAACTTCTGCAACTCCTTCACCAGCTCGGGGGTACCCGGGGGCTTGAGGATGCCCGGCACCCAGATCTCTCCGGACTCGTAGTCGGGGTCGTAGTCGTCACCGTGATCGGGGTAAGTGTAGTGGCCCTTGGTGATTTCCGAGACGCGCTTGGCCGATGCCTTCAGCTCGGCGTCCAAGCTGTCCTCCGGCTGTTCCTTGAGAAGCATTCTCCTCGCCAGGGCGGCCGCGATTCCGAGGAGCACACCAAACTTCACGTCGTCGAGACTGTGCGCCTTCGGTACGTCGACAAACACTCCGATGATGTCGTCGGCCTCCTGCAAGCGTTGTTTCACGGTGAGGAGCGTGGTCGTCTTTCCCGACCCGATGCCGCCGACGAGCAGGTGCGAGCTTGTCGGGTCGAGCTCCAGTCGAGTGGCGATCTGGTCGGCAAGTGGGACCGGCGGCGGTACATAGAAACCGTTCTCGATCGCTGCGGCCGGCGAGCCGCTCGGATCGAGCTTCTTGAAGAGTTCGCGAAAGCGCTGTCGCCGGTCTGCCGCCATTCGCCGACCTAACCCGCCGCTGGCGCGCTGGGAGCTGAAGATCTCGGTCTTGCACGGGGTTCTGCGGCGCGATCTGTGGCCACTTGTCTCTGGGACCTGCGGCGCCCTCACGGCGGTCTCGCCGATGGCGTCGCCCCACGCGCCGTCGGCGGGAACGCGCCGACGGGGAGCCCCCCGGCGGCGGCCGCGGCGTTCTAGTTCTTGCCGTGCACCTTCCCCTGGTTGGCGTTCTTGTCGCCGGCGCTCTGCGCCCGCTCCTTGAAGCCCTGGTTGGTGCCGCTCTTGTCGGCGTGGCTCTGGATGCGCGTGGCATCCTGTGGGGTCATCGGGGTGGACTTCTTCTCGGACATGGCTGCTTCTCCTTGCTCCTCATCGGAGCTGTGATGCCGACGTCGGGAGCCACTCGGCGTCGACGGGGACGGTCAGGGGATGACGGTGACGGGCACGCCGCGGTTCCTGCACAGGCGCCGCACCTTGGTGGTGGCGGAGTGCCCATTCCAGCGGGCGAGGATGACAACTCGGTCGATCGCCCCGGAGCGGAGCGCGCTCTCCAGCCGCCGCAGCTCCCCGTTCCCGCCGAAGCGGCGGGCCTGGGAGTACACCGGCGTGCCCAGCTCCAACCACCGGCCTTCTTGCCGGGCATCGCCGCCGAGAACCGCGACGCGAAGCGTCGGAAGTGCTGCTACCATGTGTACCGCCCGCCACGCGCCTCGAACTTCGCCGTGGAGACGCCGACCTGGGCGAGCGCGGCCTCAACGCCGACCTCCAGGATCGGCGCGCTGTAGACGTGCCGCCCGGTGGCGTTCCCGAAGAAGCGCCCGAGCGGGTCGACCATCACGTAGGAGCCCTGCATGTCGTCGTTGCCCTCGGCGACGGGCCCGAGGCCCTCCGCCACCAGGGGCTCGTGCCGCTCGACGAAGGCGGGAAACTGTCGTCGTCAATGAGCAGCGGCTCGACGTCGCCGTCGTTCTGTCCCGCCATCGGAAGCACCTGGAACACCTTCCAGCGCTCCGGCTGGAACCGGAGGACGAAGGCGCTCATGTCCTCCCGACAGTTCAGCGCCGTCACCACGGTGTTGAGCTTCACGCGCACGGCCTCGGCGCGGCAGCGGTCGGCCAGGGCGATGGACCGGCGGACGTGGTCGGCCCGACTGCGCCCGAGCTCGACCTCGACCGCCTCGTCCGGCCGAATCCACCGAGAGCCCCACCCAGTCGAGCTCGCCAGCGTGCCTATCCAGCAGGCGGTCGAGCCTGAACCCGTTCGTCACGACGCTCGTGACGAGCCCACCTTGCTTCGCGTGAGCCACCAGCCGGCCGAGGTGGCGGTGCAGCGTCGGCTCGCCACCCGCGAAGTTGAGCTTCTCGGCGCCGGCGTCGCGTAGGGCATCCACGACGCGAAGCGCCTCGTCGACGGCGAGCTCGCCCTCGACATCGCGAAAGGTCGCGAAACAGAAACGGCAGCGCGCGTTACAGGGCCTGAGAAGGTGAAAGTTGACGGCGGGGACGATCATGGGGGCTCCCAGTTGAGCCTTCAGCTTCGCCCGCCTCGCGTGCCGCCGGGCCGTACGGAGTCCGTAAAGCCTCGCCACTCCCGGTCGTCGCCGGTACGGAGTCCGTACGGAAACCATCCGATGGCGTCGGTTACTCTCCGCCCCGGAGGTTCCAATGTCCCGCTACTTGTAACCCCCCGGCGATCCCCGCTTCCCAGCGCGGTCCAGCCGGGTGAGGTCGTCGGTGGAGGCCCCGATGCCCACCGCCCGCTTCAGCCCTGACGAACGGCGCGCCCTGGTCGCCGACTGGCGCAGGTCCGGACAATCCCAGTCGCGCTTCGCCTTCGAGCACGGCGTCCCCCAGAGCAGCTTCTCCAAGTGGGTGGCGCGGTACACCCCGGCTCCCATGACCCTCCCGACCTTCGCGACGGTCGAGGTCGTCGATGAGGCTCCGCCACCGCCCAACCTCCTCGTGCACCTCGGCACCTCGGGCCTCCGCGTGGAGGTCCCCGCAGGTTTCGACGCCGCGGAGCTGCGCCGTCTGGTGGGTGCGCTGTGCTGATCCCCGCGGGCATGGAGATCCACCTCGCGATGGAGCCGGTGAGCCTCATCAAGTCGATCGACGGGCTCTGCGCGGAGGTGGAGCGCTGCTTCGGAAAGGACCCCATGAACGGGCACGTCTTCGTGTTCCTCAACCGCTCGCGGACCGGCCTGAAGCTGCTGACGTGGGACCACCGGGGGCTTCGTGATGACCTACAAGCGCCTGGAACACGGGCGCTTCCAACTGCCTCCCGTGAAGGGGACGCGGGTGCAGATGACGGGGGCGCAGCTCGCGGCGCTGCTCGAGGGGATCGACCTCTCGCGGGCGCGTCGCGTGCCCTTGTGGAATCCCACCTGATCCGCTTGTTTTGCGATTCATGGAGGGGTAAGGGAGGGCGTGGACACCGCCGCCCTCACCGCCGAGAACCAGCTGCTGCGCGAGCAGGTCGGTGTGTTGGTGGAGAAGCTCGAGGCCCTCTCCCTCGAGCTCGCCCGCCTGAAGCGGCAGGTGGTCGGCCCGAAGTCGGAGCGCCGCACCCCCGAGGATCCCGCGCAGGGGCTCCTCTTCGCGACAGACGCCGAGGAAACCCCCACCGAGGAGCCCGTACGGGATTGCTCCCGCCGGCCGATGACAGAGGGGGCGAGGGGCTGCATCGCGCATGATCGACCCCGCGCGGTCGCCTCCGCCTACGCGCGGGCCGCGTGGAGCTTTCGTACGTTGTAGGCCAGGCAGACGAGGCTCCACTCCGCTCTGACCTTGGCGAGGCCGCGGAGCAGCGGCGCCGCGCCGAGGACGAGGTCAAGGACGCTGACGCGCGCCGAAGGCGCACGAACGCCGCGAAGTCGGAGGCCAAGGCCGCGCAACTCGTACCGGAGCCCCCCGCGTCGCC
>JACCEC012594022.1_pt1 | contig 13361 bp, 8 predicted proteins | sample 7450121 | NCBI WGS metagenome assembly JACCEC01 (sample SAMN15323455, study PRJNA562643) | freshwater metagenome | isolation source: river surface water | place: USA:Blue River Watershed | collected 2017-08-18 | reverse complement strand
CCTGCAAGCAATAGAGTCAATTGGATTGAACTTGTGAATCCGGATGCCCCGGTAAAAGCAGTGAATGGATTGACTGGTTATATAGATTTGAGAAAAGTGAATATTCCCGACTTAATTAATGTAGACAATACGAGTGATATATTAAAACCGCTTTCACTTGCTGCTAGTATAGCATTAGATTTAAAAATGAATATAACCGATACAAGTATTTTATTTAAAAAATCAGACACCTCTTTTTTATTACAGAAAGTAGATACCTCCGCCATACTAGCCATGTATGCAAAGAAGTTCACTAAAGATGTAGTGGTTAATTTTGGAGGAGGTAGTTTAGGAAAATATGCAAATGGCACTACCATACCTTCAAAGGGGAAAACCTTAGATGAATTTTTATTAGATTTAGTTTCAAAATCTGTTGCTCCTTCATTTTCTGCTCCATCCGTTTCAATAGGTGCAAGCCCTAGTGCAGGTGCATATGAAATTGGATACGACCCTGGAGTTGTCACATTAAATAGTACTTATAATAAAAATGACGGAGGCAATGCTACATCAACTTTATTTTATAAAAGCAGTAATGTATTGTCAGCAAATACCAATTCACCGGGCCCCATAACCACTACAATTAGTTATAGTGTAACAGTTAACTATGCTGCGGGTACTTCAACAAAGAACGATAATCTTGGTACTCCATATCCAAATACAATCTCTACTGGTTCTACTTCTGCTTCTTTAAATTTTTCATCTTATTCAAAAAGATACTGGGGCGGTATAAGCATCCCTTTTAATACAACTACCATTTATGATATTACTGCTTTAAGTCCAGCACCTAATGCTGATAATTCGGGTGGAAGTAAAGGTATTACAGCAACTATAACAATCTCAGGAACCCAGTATGCTTATTATGCCTATCCTGCTACCAATGCAGATTTGACTTCTATAATGTATAACAATTTTGAAAGCATAAACACATTTACAAAAACCATCGTTCAAATAAAAAATGCACAAGGGTATACACAAAACTATAAAGTGTATACTTCTAATGATCCTATCAGTGCAACCTTAACCTCGGTTACTTTTAATTAATAGAAATATGAAAAAGATTATTCTTTTATTTTTAATTATAGTTTCTATTAACTACAATTTAAAGGCTCAAATTGCACTTACTGGAAATATTACGACTGCTGGTGTAGCTGTTTACCCCACTCATATAGACAGTTTAGGTAAGGGTGGCCTAATGACGCTCCCAGATTTATCTACCAGAAATGCCCTTCCAATAAAAAGAAGAAAGCAAGGTATGATGGTGTATGTGCAAGCCAATGATTCATTATATAAATTAACTACAGTTGATGTTAGTTTAAATAGTGGATGGGTAGCTTTGGGGATTTTAACTCAACAAAAACTAACCGACTCTTTAAATTCAAGATTAAAAGTAACCGATACTTTAAGCTTATCAGCTAGAATTGACTTAAAAGCCAATGCAGGAAGTATTACAGATGTAACTACACTACTAGCTGATAAATTAAATATAATTGACACTTCGCTTTTATTACAAAAAGCCGATACCTCAACTTTATCCAACAGAATCAATTTAAAAACCAACACAACAGATTTTTCTATCTTAACGAATACTGTTGGAACAAAACTAAAAATAACGGACACATCTTTTCTTTTACAAAAATCAGATACGGCTAGTTTATCTAGTAGAATAGATTTTAAAGCCAACACAACAGATCTAAATAGTTTAACGACCACAGTTGGAACAAAATATAAAACTTCCGACACTGCTTATTTACTACAAAAAGCAGACACAGCAACTTTATCCAATAGAATAGATTTAAAGGCCAATGGATCAGATTTAAATAGTTTAACAACTACGGTAGGAACTAAATTTAAAACGCTTGATACTGCTTACTTATTACAAAAAGCTGATACAATTACTATATCTAACAGAATTAATCTAAAATTAGATGCCAATAAAACGGGCGTTGCCAATGGGGTAGCAAGTTTAAATGCATTAGGAAAAATACCCACTGACCAAATACCAGCCATTTCATTTTCTTCTGTAAAAATTATTACGAGTGAAGCACAAATGCTAGGATTAACATCTGCAGTAGTGGGAAGTGTAGCAGTTAGAACGGATGTCAATAAAAGTTATATTTTATCGGCAGATGATCCAACCATTTTAGCAAATTGGGTGATGCTTTTAACACCAGCGCCACCGGTACAATCGGTGAATAGTTATAGTGGAAACATTATTTTAACTAAAACGGATCTAGGCTTAGGTAATGTAGATGACTACAGTGCAGAAAATTTACCTCTTTCACTTACTTCAAGAAACGCCCTAGCTTTAAAATTAAAAATTACAGATACAGCCTATTTATTACAAAAAGCAGATACGGCTAGCTTATCTAACAGAATTAATTTAAAAGCAAATACTGCGAATTTAAATAGTTTAACAAATACAGTTGCAACTAAATTAAAAATTACTGACACTGCTTATTTATTACAAAAAGCAGATACCGCTACTCTATCCAATCGAATCAATTTAAAAGCCAATACAACAGACCTAAATAGTTTAACAACCACAGTTGCTACTAAATTTAAAACTATCGACACAGCTTATTTATTGCAAAAAGCAGACACAACTACTTTATCCAATAGAATTATTTCAAATGTAGCATCAATCACATCAGAAACTTCAAGGGCAACTGCAGCTGAAACAATACTTACTAATAAAATAACTTCAAACACTGCAAGTTTAACTGCCAATTTAAATTCAATCAATACATTAAATACAAATGTTGCATCTAATACTGCAAGTATTAGTGCGAATCTTACTACCTTAAATTCAAAAATTACTTCCAATACAGCCAGTATAACGACTAATACGGCTGATATTTTATTGAGAGCAACGAACGCTTCTCCCTCTTTCACCGGAACACCCACTGCAATAACTGCACCTGCATTAACTAATACCACACAATTAGCAACTACTGCATTTGTTAGAACAGCAGTTACCTCCATTACAGGGCTTACCAATACGAACCTATCTGGAACAGCAGGCATCACAGATGCTAATTTGGCAAACATTACAACTGCAGGTAAGGTAAGTAACAGTGCTACTTCTGCCACAGCAACAAATACTTCTTATACAATTGTAGCAAGAGATGGGAACGGAAATTTTTCTGCTAATAATATAACTTCAAGTTTAAATGGTACTGCATTAAATGCAACCAATATAGAAGGGGGCGCTACAGGATCTATACCTTATCAAACTGCTAATAACACAACTGGCTTATTAACAGCAGGAACAGAAGGACAATATTTACAACTAACAAGTGGCTTGCCAAGTTGGAAAACAATGTCTACTTCAGTCAATGCATCTAATATTACGGGAACTATTGCTTTAACCAATGGAGGAACAGGTCAAACTACTGTTGCTGGAATTCAATTTGCATTGGGTTTGGCAGGAAGAAGAGTCGCTATTGGACAAGCAGCAGGTCAAACACCACAAGGAGATCAATCTATTGCTATTGGGATGTCTTCAGGGTCCACAAGTCAAGCTGATAAGGCAATATCAATTGGTGGTGGAGCAGGTCAAACTTCGCAAGGTAGTGGTGGTGTTGCTTTAGGTGTTTCATCAGGCAGTACTAACCAAGGCGCTGGAGCTGTTGCCATTGGATCTAATGCTGGACAAACTTCGCAAGGTGCAAAATCTGTGGCCATTGGCTTTGCAGCAGGACAAATTAATCAAGCTGCTAATTCAGTAGCCATCGGAGCATCAAGTGCTGCACATACCAATTCAACTGCCATAGGATTTCAAGCAGTAACTACAGCAGAAAATACCATTCAATTGGGTGCAGATGGCGTTACTGTATCTGGCTCAACCGCAATAACCAATGTAAAAACAAGTGGCACCCTAACAGCAGGTGCAGTCACTTATCCAAATACACTTGGAACAAATGGACAGTTATTAACTAGCAGTGGTTCTGGAACTTTAACATGGACAACTGCAACAACTACTTTAGTGCCTTTTACAGGAGCAAATAAAGCGGTGAATCTTGGAGCGTATGATTTAACCGTCAATGGAATTACGATTGGAACAGGCACAGTATCAGGTACAGTTTTTCCCATATTTAATACCGCAGTAGGAAATAGTGTACTTAGTATTAATACCTCAGGATATAATAATACTGCTGTAGGTTACCATGCTCTTAAAGTAAATACTTCTGGTTTTGCAAATTCCGCTAGCGGTGTATATTCATTGTATAAAAATAGCAATGGCACATTTAATAGTGCTTTTGGTATTAGTTCCCTTTATAATAACACAACTGGAAGTAACAATACCGCTTTCGGTAGAATTGCTTTATTAAAAAATGAAACAGGAAGTTACAATACAGCATTAGGAAATAATGCAGATGTAGAATTTAATAATTTAGAAAATGCAACTGCTATCGGCAGTAGCGCTATTGTTTCAGCAAGTAATACGATTCAATTAGGCAATATCAATGTAACCAATGTCAAAACCAGTGGTACTTTAACAGCCGGCGTAATTACTTATCCAAATAGAGATGGAATAAGTGGTCAATTATTAACAACAACCGGAACTGGAACTTTAACATGGACATCAGCCTATGATACAAGAATTACATCCGCCACAAATAGTATTACTTCCAACACCACCTCAATTAATTTATTGAATACCAATGTGGCGTCAAATACTGCGAGTATTACTTCCAACACATCTTCAATTAATTTATTGAATTCCAATGTGGCGTCTAATACTGCGAGTATTACTTCCAACACCTCATCAATTAATTTATTGAATACCAATGTGGCGTCTAATACTGCAAGCATTACTTCCAACACATCTTCAATTAATTTATTAAATACCAATGTGGCGTCGAATACTGCAAGTATTACTACTTTAAGTAATAGTATTCTTTCCTCTACTTTAACTGGTACTGTTGCTTTGGGTAATGGTGGCACTGGTCAAACTACAATTGCTGGTATACAATCAGCATTGGGATTAGCAGGAACAAATGTGGCAATAGGAAGCCAAGCAGGACAAAATTCGCAAGGTATTAATTCAGTTGCAATAGGAACAAACGCTGGCATAAATTCACAATTATCGCAATCAATTGCTATTGGACCTTATGCTGGACAAGATAATCAAAAAGATTTTTCAGTTGCTTTAGGGTATACTGCAGGACAAACTACTCAAGGTGCCGGTTCAGTTGCGATAGGTGCAGGATCTGGAACTACCAATCAAAATACAATGTCAGTTTCAATAGGTAATAATGCAGGAAATATTAGTCAAAACACGAATTCAGTTGCGATAGGAAATGGTGCAGGATACAATACCCAAGGAATTGGTTCAACATCGTCTGGTGGTGGAGCTGTTGCAATAGGTGCGAATGCAGGTAACCAATTACAAGCAATTGGTTCAGTGGCTATTGGAGCTAGTGCTGGTCAAAATGATCAAAAGGAATATGCAGTAGCAATTGGGTATGGTTCGGGCGTAACAAGTCAATCAGGTTATTCAGTTGCGATGGGTACAAATGCAGGTCAAACAACTCAAGGTACAACAGCAGTTGCTATCGGCTACAACGCAGGACTTAATAGTCAAGGCAATTCTGCAATTGCATTAGGATTCAATGCAGGACAAGAGAATCAATCTTCATATGCAGTGGCAATAGGAGAAACTACTGGTAAAATTAATCAAGGTGGCTTAGCAGTGGCAATAGGCGCAGGGTCTGGTAATTCTAATCAAGGCTTTACTTCGGTGGCAATAGGAAATAATGCAGGATATAGTAGTCAAGGCACTTCTGCAATTGCATTAGGATTCAATGCCGGACAAACTTCTCAATTGGAGCAAACAGTAGCTATTGGTACGAATGCGGGTCAAACAACTCAAGGTTCAGCAGCAGTTGCAATTGGTTACAACGCAGGTCAAACAACTCAAAGTTTAGCAGCAGTTGCCATTGGATACAACGCAGGTAAAACAAGTCAAGGATTAAATTCAATTGCGATTGGAACTAGTGCAGCACAAAATGGTCAAGGTAACAATGCTGTAGCAATAGGTATAGCTTCAAATAGCATAGGTAATTCTGCTACTGCAATTGGTGCTTCATCTTCTGCAGGCTATGAGAATTCAACTGCTATTGGTCATCAAGCTACAACAACAGCGGCTAATACTATTCAATTTGGTAATACTAGTGTAACCGATATTAAAACAAGTGGTGCAGTCAATGCGAAATCATTTTATTTGAATGCGACTAATGCAGTCACTGCTGCGTCCTCCACCACAATAGATTTATCGCTTAGTAATATTTTTAAAGTAAGTCTTGGCGCAAGTATATCCTCACTTAGTTTATCCAATGCAAAAATTGGCACTTATGTAATTCAGTTTATTCAAGGTGGAACTCACAGTGTAAGTTTTCCGACAACTTGGAAATGGTCAGGTAGTTTAGTGCCTATTATTACAACCACAGCTGGTAAAATAGATTTAATTACGATTGTATATGATGGGTCCACCTATTTCGCATCGGCTGTTCAAAATTTTTAACATGAAAACATATTGTACAATAGTTGGCTTTTTTATTGTTTATCTTTTGAATGCACAAGCGATATTGCCACATGCATTACTAATAAATAACAATGCTTATCCTTCAACAATTACTGCAAATACAGCTTTTAATTTTGAATCTGCTACATCAGGTTTGACAGCAAATACTTATCCTGCAATTAAAAGTGATTTTTCGTTCAATTTTACTGATGCGACACCCTACACTATACAATTTTGGGTAACTAAATTAGTTCAAAAGACAGCAGAAAGAGGATTTATAGGTTTTACAACAGCAAATGACGGCTTAAGCTATACAGCGGGTAGTTTTTTATTTTATGAATTTTCAGGAGATGTTTTAAGAAATTATGTGAAAAACAACTATTACAATGACAATATTCCACTAGCTGGTTTTGCAATTAATAGATCCTATCAAATTACAACTACTTATGATGGGTTGTTCTGGAGAAATTATATCAATGGAGAATTAGTAACAACTACTAGGAACACTATTCCTTTTAATGCTACTGCAAATTTAATGATAGGTAATATTGGAGGTTACACCAATGTTGTATTTGATGAAGTTCGATTTTGGGACAAGGCTTTAACTGCAAACGAAATAAATGGTAACTGGAGAAAGCCTATAGAAGGGTCTGAATCAGGATTAAAACTATATTATAATTTTAATAATCAAGGGTATGCTACAGAGAATAATACAACTGTAAAATTCTTAAAAGACCAAACAGCGAATAATAATAATGGCACATTTTTAAATATATCTTTATCAGGTGCAAAAAACAATTTTGTAAATGACATAATTCAAATAAATGCCAATGATGATGCAATAGCATCATTTGATGCAAATAGTTTGGATAGTTATCCAGGAAATGGACACGGATTTAATGGAAACAGTGAACTATGCCCAACATGCTGGATTGACCTTACTCCAAATGCAGTGTCTAGTTTTGTTTTTTTTAATAATTCAAATTACACGACCAATGCTGCACCAATCCTAAGTGCAGATGGAGGCCGTTCATTATTTATAAATAATATTTATGGAAGAACAACTGCAGCATCTGGAATTTCAGGGTTTGCTTCTAGATCCATTGAAGCCTGGGTTAAGTTCAATACACTAAATAACAATTCAGTTGTTTCAATAGGTAATTTGGCTAATGCTGATTTATTTGAAATGGCAGTAAATGATAATAAATTAATACTGAGTTCAGGAACCGATTTAACAATGGGTTATAATATCAAAAGTATAAGTTCATTGACTACCAATACCTGGTATCATATAGTTATTACTTATAAACCTCCGACTGATGCAAATGATGATTTATATTTTACTATTTATATCAATGGCCAATTTGATAATAATTATTATAACGCTATTGTTGCAGGCCGATCAGCCATTGAGCCTGTTATGAATACCACTAACACAAATATATACATCGGAAATAGGCTTAGGCCATTTAATGGCAAATTAGGCGCATTAAAAATTTATGATGTTGAACTTAGTGCATCAGATGTTTTAAATAAGTATAATGCGACTAAAAGTAGGTATAGAAATTAAAGTATTAAAATAGTTTAAGTAAATATAATTTTTAAAATTGTATTATTAAATATTAGAAAAATTTAATGATTCATATTATGTCTAAAAGTATTCTTCTGATTAAATCGTTTTTATTTTGTTGTTTTATTATTTTCTCTATAAATACGAATGCGCAGTCAGGCATATTTTTTCAAGCAATAGCAAGGGATAATTATTCGAACTCTGCTAAGGATAGAAAAATTTATGTTCAAACAAATATTATCCAATCTTCACCTACTGGAACTATAGTTTTAGCAGAAGAGCATCAAACTAATACGGATGGGCATGGTGTGTTTAGCATTATGGTGGGTAATGGCATAAGAGTAGGAGGAACAGTTAAGGATTTAAGTTCTATTGATTGGTCCAAAGGCCCGTATTATTTAAATATAAATATTGCAATAACACCTGTGGGTGGGGGAGCTAGCTGGGACTATACTAAAGAGTGGGTCAATTTAGGCACGACTATTTTTGGCACCGTGCCTTATGCCTTGTTTTCTGCCAGTACAGCAAGAATAGATGAGAAGTTAAATAGCATAGATACTGCTAAAATGCTTTCGGGATATGCCAAAGCAATGGCTGTTCAAGTATTATCAACATCCATTGATACAAAATTATCTATAAAAGATACTGCCGCTATGTTAGCACCCTATGCAAAACCATCCTACAAAATTGATAGTAGTTTTTTTAAATTACAATTAACCAATAAATTAGATTTATCGGAAACTATAAAATATACCAAGCAAGCTTATACAGATTCAGCGCTTCTAAAAAAGATGAACAATTTTGATACAAGTATATATGCGAAACAAGTTACTGTTGATGCTGGATTACTCAAGAAGCTTAATATTGTGGATACTATAAACTATACAAAGAAGCTTTATACCGATTCTGCGTTACTTACAAAGATGAATAGTTTTGATTTTAGTACTTATGCTAAACAAGTTACTGTTGACGCTGCTTTGCTTACTAAGCTTTCTTTAACAGGTAATGCAATAACTGCAACAACAGCTACAAAATTGACAACAGCAAGAAATATTAATGGCGTTGCTTTTGATGGGACTAAAGATATTACAGTTACATTAACAGCAGACGCTGGAACTTTAACAGGTACTATTTTAAAATCAACTGTAATAGGTTCTAGTTTAACAAGTGTGGGAACAATTGCTAGTTTAACCACAGGAGCAATAACCAATAGTGGAAAATTAATCGTAGGCGCATTTAGTGCCGTTAGTGCTTCAGCAGTATTAGAAGCAAGCTCAACTACTCAAGGGTTTTTACCACCGCGAATGACTTATTATCAAAGAACACAAATTGCATCCCCCATTGCTGGCTTAACCATTTGGTGTAGTAATTGTGGGGCTTCTGGAGAGATGCAAGTATTTAATGGAGGCACATGGACGAATATGATTGGAGGAACAGCAACAGGAACAATAAGTTTATCGATTGGTCAAAGTTATCAAGGCGGAAAAGTCGCCTATATTTTGGTGAAAGGAGATCCTGGTTATGATCCAAATACTCAACACGGGATAATTGCAGCAACTTCAGATCAAAGTGATCAGCTTATAAGAATAAAGTGGGATAAAGGTACATATACAATTACAGGAGCAACAGGAACTGCAATAGGAACTGGTTTTTCTAACACAAATAAAATTATTGCAAGTCAAGGTGAACCTGCTATAAGTTATGCAGCAGGATTAGCTAGGGCCTTCACAGGTGGAGGCTATACCGACTGGTATTTGCCAAGTAAGGATGAGTTAGAAAAATTGTCAATTACCAGGGAAACCATTGGTGGTTTTGTAAATTATTATTATTGGAGTTCTTCTGAGTTCGACCTAAGCCAAGCGTGGTTTCAAACTTTCTTTAGTAGTGTTCAGAGTAAGTCTGTAAAGGGAGAACCAGCAATTGTTCGCGCTATTAGGTATTTTTAATTTTTTTCGACAAGAAAATTTATGTCCAAATCACCCGTTGAATTGGATAAATTAGTTAGAAATTACTTTATACTTTTGACTGATACAGTGCTATTCTGTTTCCTTCTGTGTCTTCAAATTCTGCAACAAGTCCAATGCCGTTGTCTGTTTTTGGATATAGGATTTGCCCGCCATTCATCTTTAGGTATTTTAATGGCCTAGTTTTGATTTTAATAATTCAAAATGATGTGATGTATGGAAGGAAGTAAAGATTGCGAGTTCTCCCAAGGAGATTTTTCCTAAGATTGGGTGAGGTAATCTATAGCTATCTAATTCATATTGGGTATGGTTATTCAATTTATCAATGAATGATTTATTCAATGATGCATGCTTTTGAATTAAATTATCTTTATCATTATATGTAACTGGTTTTGGGATATAGATTGTTGGCGCTTTTGCCCCACCTTCTAATGCACTTTTATAAATCTGTTGAAGCTGCTCAAAAGATCGATTATTATTTTTTTGAATACCATACATTAAGCGCAAAATAGGTTTTGGTAATGTAAAACCGATATTGACTATCTTAAGTACTTTAATTAAGTGCACTAAATCTTGACCTGCAGACCATTTGTTATTTAAATTAATTTCAAATTCTTCTTTATTTAAATCTTTTAAGTACTCATTAAATTTAGCCACGTTTTCTTCGAGTGATTTAATGATAATTGATTTATCCATGATATTCATTTTTTTGAATTAGATGTTTATTCAGATATACTAAAGTTAAAAAAAGTCTTTATTGGAAGCTAATTTCTTAATGCTGTAATAATAAAAGATTAAAAATATTTATAATTACGGATTTAGTTAATCTACCAAACTTAATGGGGGGATGAATACTGTATAAATAAGTTGAACTTGTAAAAGAACCATAACATTTTAGGGTCAAGTTTAAACCTGCGTCAGGAAAATACCCCTCAATGCCACTAAAATCACTTGATTTAGGTAGCATCGTATACCATAATTAAAATTAGTTTAACTTTGAACCCATGAAGGAATTAATTTTTGTTTTTATTGGTGGTGGTTTAGGCAGCTTGGTTAGGTTTATACTTGGCAAGTGGGTGAACGCTTTTCATCATTCTAATTTCCCTTTCGGCACATTTACAATCAATGTTTTTGCATGTTTTGTATTGGGTTTTATAATCGGCTTGGCAGATCATAAGCAATTACTTTCACCAGCTGCACGTTTATTTTGGACTGTGGGTTTTTGTGGAGGCTTTAGCACTTTTTCGGCCTTCAGCAGCGAAACTGTTACACTTTTTCAACAAGGTCAAAATAGCACCATGCTTTTATATATTTTATTGAGTGTTGTAGTTTGTATGACTGCAACTTTTGGTGGTTTATTTTTAGCCGAAAGAATTCAATTGAATTAACTTTATCAAATTATCTATTAAAAATCTAACGATATCTTTAATCTTATATCCAAAAAATTCCTATTCACAAACACAGGTAAAAGTATCTTAATATCAAAGTATACTGTTTTATTGCTTGGGTTAATTGGTATTATCCATACCACAGCCTTTTGTCAATCGAATGATATTGGAACTTGGTTTGTTTATTTTGGAAATCAAAAAATTAATGACAAGTGGAATATACAATCTGATTTCCAGTATCGAGATTATCGATTTATTGGTCAAAGGAACCAGTTTCTAGCCAGGGGAGGCTTGGGTTATAATTTGAAACCACAAAATCATAATTTGCTTTTAGGGTATGCCTATATTGCAACAGACGCTTATGATGAATTCGATATAAATACAGGTACCAAAATTGAAAACAGAATTTATCAACAGTATTTGTATAAAAATAAGCTAGGTTCAAATTCATTTTTACATCGAATCAGATTAGAAGAGCGATTTATTTCTAATGATTTTGGTTTAAGAGCAAGGTATTTTATTTCTGTACAAAAACCATTAGGGAATAAAAATGGTACAAGAAATGCTACCTACTTTTCCGCTTATAATGAATTATTTATTGATATAAAAGAGACACAATTTGATCGAAACAGATTATACGCAGGTTTAGGATTTAGCATAAATGAGTCAATAAGGGTGGAGAGTGGATATATGATTCAAACTCAAAAAAATATTTCAAGAGGTCAATTGCAATTAATAGTTTACAATAACTTGCCTTTTAAAAACAATAAGTAACCCAAGAAATACCTGAAATCGGTCGATTTCAACTGACCGTCCAGCTTCCTTCTTCCAGTTCCGCTTTCAATTCTCCTACATCCCATCCGCAATAGCCAATAAAAAGTTGAATTTGTTGATCACTGACAATACTAGTATTGATGGCTTCAATAACTTGCTCCATATTGCCTCCCAAGTAAAGGCCATCGTTTAATTGTTTGCCCCCTTCAATGAGATCCGGTCGTTTGTGCAAAACAAAGAGGTGTTCCCTATCTACAGGGCCGCCATCCATGAGTGGGAATGGTTTAGCGTGATTAAATTCAAGTAGATCATTCAAAGACTTTCCAAAAGGTTTATTGATTACAAACCCTGTACTTCCTGCTTCATTGTGTTCAACAAGCAGAATGGTTGTATCCTCAAAGAAACTGCCAATTAACGCGGCAGCGCTTTTGATATATATTCCGGCTTTAAGATCTCTCATAAGTTTACTCAATATGATGCTGTTAATCGACAACCTAAAGTAGACTAAAAAGTGGAGTTTTAATCTGATTTGTTATCCGTAATTTTACGAATCTGTTTACTTTAATAGTACTTAATATAAAATTCAATGGTAAATCAATTATTAAAAACGGCATTAGGAAGATTACGAATTATCGCATTTTTAGAAGGGTGCTCATATTTACTTTTAGGTTTTACAATGATTTTAAAATATAAATTTGCAATGCCACAGCCTAATTATGTTGTTGGTTTGGCTCATGGAATTCTTTTTGTACTTTATATTGTATTACTAATTCAAGTATCATATTTACATCGTTGGAACATATTCAAGATGTTTATGGCTTTTATAGCTTCACTTGTGCCGTTTGGTACTTTTTATGCAGACAAAGTTCTATTTAGAAAGTTGGATGCTTAAAATTCTAAATTTAAATTCAAAGATTTCTTTATTGCAATCAAAAAGTAATTTCTTAAAGGCTTCTGGCTATTTAATTATTTAATACGGGTAACTGAATTACAGAGGCGTCATGGTAAATACGAATAGTCGCTTTTTTAAAGTCGCTATCTTTTGCTTCGTAGATATTCATAAACTGTTGCGGATTTCTATCAACAAGCGGGAACCAGCT